>JADMIO011053092.1_pt1 | contig 49087 bp, 65 predicted proteins | sample 8958161 | NCBI WGS metagenome assembly JADMIO01 (sample SAMN16585339, study PRJNA669376) | soil metagenome | isolation source: Crop rotation soil | place: USA: Cullars Rotation, Alabama | collected 2011
GCCGCGACTTCAAGTCACGTGAATTCCAAGCTTCGGATCCCACTGTGCTGGAAAGGATCAAGTTCACCGACGATCCGTGCCGCGTCCATCGGCCGCCGCCGGTGCTGGGCGCGGACACCGACGCGCTGCTGAGCGAGCTGGGGTACAGTGCGCAGGATGTTCGCGCGTTGCGCGAGCGACGCGTCGTCTAGACACAGGCGACATTGGACCGAGGCACGACCATGGACTATTCAACGCCCGCCGAAAACCGCACGCCCGTCGTCGTGACGGAGGTCGGCACGCGCGACGGCTTTCAGGCGGAAGAGCGGTTCATCGACACCGCCGTCAAGGCCGAGATCATCGACGCGATGATCGCGGCCGGCGTTCGCCATATCGAAGCGACCTCGTTCGTCAGCCCGCGCGCAGTGCCGCAGCTCGCCGACGCGCACGACCTGCTGTCGCGCCTCACGCGCCGCCGGCAAGCTCGTATCGCTGCGTTGGTTCCGAACGCCCGTGGCGCGGAGCGCGCGCTCGGCGCCGGCGTGGACGAAGCGGTGTGCTTCGTGTCGGCGAGCGAAACGCACAACCAGACCAACCTCAACACGTCGATGGACGGCTCGCTTGCGAACGTGGCGGAGGTGGCGAAGATCGTGCGCGGCAAGGCGCGGCTGCGCGGCGCAGTGGCCTGCGCGTTCGGATGTCCGTTCGAAGGGGAAGTCCCCGTCGAGGCGGCCATGCGTGTCGTCGATGGCTACGCCGCCCTCGGCTTCAATGCGCTCACGCTCGGCGATACGACGGGCATGGCGACGCCCCGCACAGTAACGCAACTGGTCGAGGCGGTCCGCAAGCGTCATCCCGAACTGCCGATCGCCCTGCACTTCCATAACACGCGCGGTGTCGGGCTCGCGAACGTGATGGTCGGGCTCGACCTCGGCATTCGCGAGTTCGAGTCGTCGATCGCGGGGCTCGGCGGATGCCCTTTCGCTCCCGGCGCGACCGGCAACATCTGCACCGAGGACCTCGTCTATCTGCTCGAGGAATCGGGCTTCGACACCGGCATCGACCTCTCCGCGCTGATCGAGGTTGCGCGTCACGTCGAAACCGTGATCGGCCGCCCGCTGCCTGGGCAGGTCATGAAGGCTGGGCCTCGTCTCTCCCGGCATTCGCAGGAGAATGCCCGACGTGCCGTCGGCTAAAACGTTTTGATCCGAAGGAGAAACACCATGGCTCGCTTCATCTTGGCGGCGCTCGCCGCTGTTGTTCTTGCTGCCCCCGTCGCCGCCCAGACGTATCCGTCGAAACCGATCCGGCTGATCGTGCCGTTCCCGCCGGGCGGAGGCACGGATTCCGTATCGCGGCTGGTGGCGCAGGAGCTGCAGAAATCGACCGGGTGGACCGTCGTGGTCGAGAACAAGGCGGGTGCCGGCGGCATGATCGGCCTGCAGGAGGCCGCGCGCGCCAAGAACGACGGCTACGACATCGTGATGGGGCAGGTCGACAACATGGTGATCGCCCCCGCCGTGCAGCGCACCGGCACGATGGATCCCGTCAAGGATCTTACGCCGGTGATCCAGGTCGCGAGCTCACCCTTCCTGTTCATGTCGGCTTCCGATTCGAAGTACAAGACGCTGAACGACTGGGTCAGCGAAGCGAAGACGAAGCCGGACGCGGTGAGCTACGGGACTGCGGGGTACGGCACGTTCACGCACCTGGCCGTCGAGCTGCTGCAGAAGGCCGGCAACTTCAAGGCGGTGCAAGTGCCGTACAAAGGTGCGGCGCCTGCGATCACCGATCTCTTGGGAGGCCATGTTCCGATGGCGGCGCTGTCGATTGCATCGGGCATGCCGCACATCCAGGGTGGCAAGGTGCGCGGCCTCGCGGTCACGTCCGCGGCGCGCAGCCCTGCGCTGCCCGACGTGCCGACGGTGGCGGAGTCGGGATTCCCGGGCTTCGAAGCCAACGGCTGGCTCGGCATCCTGGTGCCGAACGGCACGCCGCCCGATGTGATCGCCAAGCTCAACAGCGAGATCACGAAGGTGATGCAGAGCGCGGAGACGAAGAAGCTGCTTCTCGCACAGGGTGTCGAAGCACGCACCAGCACGCCCGAGCAATTCGGCGCGTTCATCAAGAGCGAATCCGCGAAGTGGGGCAAGGTGATCGCGGACGCCAACATCAAGGAGTAGGGCGCTTGACGGAATCCCACCATGGGCACACGCCGTCCATGAGGTCGTAGTTACCTTCGATCACCTGCACGGGACGGCGCAACCCGTCCTGCGCGATCTTCATCCGCAGCGCGCGTGCTGCCTCCTGTTTTTCGGGAGGCAGCCATGACCGTTCGTGGCCCCAGAGGCTGGGGCCCTCCAGGCGCTCGGCCGCCTTCCACATCGCGGGATCGATCGATCGCCCGCCCCATCCGTACTCGATCATGAACTGCGACGGCGTCCACGTGTAGAACGAAGTCATGAAGTCGCCGCAATGACGGCCGAGCGTGACGGCGAGCCGTCCCGGCTCGGCGAGCGCAAGATCGAGTCCCTGGCCAACGTCGTCGAACGAATAGAGCTCGACCATCAGATGGTGAATGGCGGTCTTTCCGCTCTGCACGAACGCGAGGCTGTGGTGGCGCGCATTGATGTGATAGAAGCGCGCCGGGAACGGATACGAGTAGTAATCGCTCAAGCGGAAGCCCAGCAGGTTCTCGTAGAAAGCCGCGACCTCGTCGATGCGCTCGACGCTCATCACGACATGCCCCAGTCCCAGCGCGCCGGTGCGGAATCCCGAGATCGAGCGTCCCGGAACGAAGGGCTCCGCCGACGCCTCGGCGCCGTAAAAGATCTCGACGCGCGAGCCGATCGGATCGGAGAAGGCGATAAGGTCGCGGACGCGGCGCTCATCCGCGAGGGCGCGTGTGCCGCGCTCGACCGTCACACCGGACTGCTCGACGTTGTCGGCGACGGCTTCGAGCGCCTCGGCATCGGCCACTTCCCACCCGAAGAACTTGACCCCGGCGCCGCCGTCGGCTTCGACGATCACGCGCTGCCGGCGATCGTCCATCCGGAACGCTGTCGTCCGCCGGCTGCCGTCGACGATCTGGAAGCCGAGCATCCGGGTGGCGTACGCGTTCCATTCGTCGAGCGCCGGCGCGTGAAACCCGACGTAGCCCAATGCCTGCAGCATCGCGGCGGCCTACGCGCGCGGCGCTTTGGCGAAAAAGTCGCGCGTCTTCTGCAACGCGATCGTCGCCCACATCAGCGGTGAAATCTCCGGCGGCCGCTCCATGATCACCTCGATGCTGATCGGCAATCCGGAGGGCAGCGCAGAAAAGATGTCGCGCAGCGGGAGCGTGCCGTCGCCGGGCATCCGGCGCTCGCCGACACCGAGCTGCCGCGCGAGATCGAGATCGGGCTCACCGTCGGCGAGCACGCCATCGCTCATCTGCGCGTAAGGAAAACGCTTGGGATCCACGCCGCGAAGATCGACGCTCTTGCCTCCGGAGCGAACGAGATGCAGCGGGTCGACGAGAATGGGAATGTCCGCGCGGCCGGTCGCCTCGAGCAGCTCGAGCGTGTGCGCAAGTGTGGCAAGCGTCCGGTTGGGACAGAATTCGATGATCGGCACGAGCCCCGACGTTTGCGAGACATCGCAGAACTCGTGAAACGTGTCGCAGAGCCGGCTCCAATCCGGATCGTTGCATTGCGTCAGCGCGTACGTGGCGCCCAGCTCCTTGCCGAGTGCCAGCGCCGGCTCATATTCGCGCACGTCCGTCTCGGGCAAGAGATAGAACGCCAGGATGTCCAGCAATTGCAATCCGGAATCGGTGAGCGAGCTCTTGATCTCGCGGACGAGCGCTGCGTCCCCGACGACGGGAAAGATCGGCAGGTTCGGCGACTTTTGCAAGCGCAAGCCCACGCCGTGATAGCCGGCATCGCGCGCGGTCTCGATAAATGCGAGCGGCGCCACGTCCTGCAGCATGCCCGGCGCCATGTAGAGGTTGTTCATGCGAGCGCCCGCTTCTCTTTCGTCGATGCATGGCGCGCGAGGAAGTGGCGCGTGTCGTCGAGCGCGACCTTCGCCCACTCGGCCGGCGAATAGGGACGCGCGGCAACGTCGCGCAATCCCGCACCGAGCGAGATCGGAATCTCGACGCTCAACGGAAGGCCGGCAGGCAAAACGTCCAGCAGGCCCGGCAGGTCCACGTCGCCCTTGCCCAGCATCCGGCGCTCGCCTTGCGGCATCCTGCCGAAATGCGCGGGGTTCGGCTCACCGGGGAACAGCACGCCGTCGTTGATCTGCGTGTAGGGGAAGAGCTTCGGGTCGAGCGTCGCGATATCGGCGGGTCGGCCACCCGTTCGCGTGAAGTGCAGCGGATCGATGCAGACGGCGGCGTTCTCGCGGCCGGCCTCGGCGATCATCCGCGTGGTCATCGCGAGCGTCGATAGCGGCCGGGTCGGCACGAATTCGACCGTTGCGGTGAGACCGAAGCGCCGCGCCTCGTCGCAGAACAAGCCGAAGTTGTCGCGCATCCGCGCGAAATCCGAATCGTTGCCCATGACCATCACGTAACGCCCACCGAGCTCCGCGCCCAAGGCGAGCGAAGCCGTGAAGTGCTCCATCTGCGTTTCGGGCTCGAGGTAGCAGCTGAAAATGTCGAAGACCGGCAGACCCGTGTCGGCAAGCGCGACCTTTATGTCGCGGATGAGGGGCGCGTTGCCGACGACGGGGTGAAACGGCAACCCCGGCGAGCGATGGAGACGCAGGCCGACGCCGTCGTATCCCGCGGCTCCGGCCGCCTCGATATACTCGACGGGTGGCGTCTCCGGCAGCGTGGTGGGCGCGAGGATCAGTCTGTTCATGACGGATTTTCGAGTATAGGACACTCGTGTTACGGCGCAAAATCGGCAGCTCGGATCTCGTGGTGTCCGCGGTGGGGCTCGGATGCAACAATCTTGCGCTGCGCTGCGACTTTGATCAAAGCCGAGCCGTCGTCGATCAGGCGCTCGCATCCGGCATCACCCTGTTCGATACCGCCGACGCCTACGGCAATCGGGGCGGATCGGAGGAGTTCCTCGGGCGGATTCTGGGACCGCGACGCAGCAACGTGGTGATTGCGACCAAGTTCGGCCGGCCCATGGACGATGCCGGACTGCTCAAGGGGGCGTCGCGACGCTACGTGATGACGGCAGTCGAATCGAGCCTCAAACGGCTGAAGACCGACTGGATCGACCTCTATCAGCTGCATTGGCCCGATCCCGCAACGCCGATCGAGGAAACGCTTCGCGCGCTGGACGATCTCGTCCGTCAGGGGAAAGTTCGCTATATCGGTGCTTCGAACTTCACCGCCGACGAGGTGACTGCGGCCGAGCGCATCGCCCGTACGCATGGGCTGCATCGCTTTGTCGCGATGCAGAGCGAGTACAGCCTGCTCGAGCGCTCGGTCGAGCGCTCGCTCATTCCGGCGCTCGCCGCGAACGGCCTCGGCCTGCTGCCGTATTTTCCGCTGGCCGCAGGACTGCTGACCGGCAAGTACCGGCCGGATCACGTGCCCGAAGGCTCGCGCCTCGCCACACCGCGCCCGCACGAGCGTGCCTTCATCGCCGCCGCCAACTGGCCGGCCGTGGCGCGGCTGGAGTCGTTCGCAAAGTCGCGCGGCCGCACGCTGCTCGACCTGGCATTCGCGTGGCTCCTCGCGCAACCGACGGTGGCAAGCGTGATCGCCGGGGCCACGCGGCCTGAGCAGATCGTGCAAAACGTCGCCGCGGGAACGTGGCGGCTCTCCGCCGACGATGCGGCGGAAGCGGGCCGGCTCGCGTCGGCGGGCGCCGGCGCGTCGACACTTCGAGCGCGATAGGAGCAGTCGTCATGAACGGACGCATTGAAGCTCTCGCCGACCGCTCGTCGTCGCGAAGCGCGGCGGTTCGTTGGCTGCTCGATTCCGACCCGTCGATCCGCTGGCAGGCGATGCGCGATTTGACGGATGCCCCCGCGGCGGAAATCGCCGTCGAGCGCGAGCGGGTCGCAACCGAAGGCGCCGGCGCGCAGCTGCTTGCTCTCCAGGGTGCCGACGGACGATGGGCGGGCACGGCGTGGAACCGGGGATGGGACTCCACGATGCACGTGCTCATGCTGTTGCGCGAGATGGGACTCGATCCCGGCAGCGATGCGGCACGACGCGCGCTCGGTCTCGTTCGGGACCGGGTGACGTGGCAAGGGTGCGGCCCTCCGGAAATCCACGGCAACGGCTTCTTCGCCGGCGAGGTCGAGCTGTGCATCAATGGCCAGGTGGGGGCCGTCGGTGCGTACTTCCGCCAGGACGTGCGCGGCATCGTCGATCGCCTCCTCTCCGAGCAGCTTTCCGACGGCGGATGGAACTGCGACGCAGAGATCGGCTCGACGCGCTCGTCGTTCAACACGACCATCTGCGTGCTCGACGCCCTGCTCGAATTCGATCGAAGCTTCGGCGATGCCGCCGTCACCGCAGCCCGGTTGCGCGGGCAGGACTACCTGCTCGAGCGCCGGCTCTTCCACCGAAAATCGACTGGGGAGCCGATCGAGCACGATCGCAAGAGCGGCGCGTCCTGGTTGCGCTTCGCGTTCCCGACGTGGTGGCATTACGACGTCCTGCGCGCGCTCGATTACCTGAGGGATGCGGGTGTCGTGCCCGACGAGCGAGTCGCCGCCGCGATCGACGTCGTCGCGTCGAAGCGCGACGATCAGGGACGATGGCCGCTCGAGACGCAATATCCGGGAAGGATGCCGGTCGCCACCGACGAGGGGGAAGGCCGGCCCAGCCGATGGAATACGCTTCGCGCATGGCGCGTGCTCGATTGGTACTCGAACCGTCCCTGACCCCCGTGGCGTCGGGCCCTGTACGGCGGGGTGTCGAACCGCTACATTTGCCGCGATGAGCATCGAGCGCATTTTCACGAGAACAAAGGGTCGAGCGCCGCAGCTCGGGCACGCGCGCGTGCGCGTCGTCGCAGGCAAGGGGATCGAAGGCGACCGGTATTTCGGCCGCGACGACGAGCCGGGACAGAACGTGACGTTCATCGAGGCCGAGGAGATCGAAGCGTTCCAGCGCGCGCTGGGCCGTCCGATCGACCTCTCGCTGACCGGCCGCAACATCGTCACGCGTGGCGTTCGCCTCAACGACCTGGTGGGACGGGAGTTCAGCGTCGGCGCGGTCCGGTTCCGCGGCGTGGAGCTCTGCGAGCCCTGCGGCGGACTGGGCCGTGCACTAAGCTCCCCCGATCTCACTCCGGCGCAAGTCGTGAAACGTCTGGTCCATCGCGCGGGATTGCGCGCCGACGCGTTGACGACCGGTGAGATCGCCTGCGACCAGAAGCTCGAACCCGCCATGCCAGAAACGCGATAGCCTCTCGAGGCGCGAAGCGTTCCGACCTGGAGCTGTTCAGTGTTGCCTCCCCGCGAGCGTCTGACCGTTTGCTTTGCTCACGTCGCCTATCAGCTGCAGGCGCGTTTCAATCATCGGCAGATGGCGATCGACAGCTTCGAGGTTCGCACGCTGGACGACCTCGAGCGGCGAATCGGCGATGCCGACGTGGTGGTCGTCTCGGGGCTGTGGCGCAATACGCTGCTCGATCGCACGCAACGCCTGCGCTTCATCCAGGCGATCGGCGCGGGCGTCGACCAATTCGACCGTGACAAGCTGAAGGACCGCGGAGTCAGGCTCGCAAGCGCGCGCGGCGTCAACGCGCGCGCAGTGGCGGAACACGCGATGGCGCTGCTGCTCGGGCTGACGCGCAAGCTGCCGGAAGCGCGCGACAACCAGGCGCGACACCACTGGCGCCCGATGATTTCGGAGATCGGAGCGCGCGAAGACGAGCTCGGCGGCAAGACGCTCGTCATCGTGGGCCTGGGCGGCATCGGCAGCCGACTCGCGGAGCTCGCGAAGGCATTCGGGCTTCGCGTGATCGGCGTAAAGCGCGATCCGGCTACCGGCGCAGCGGCTGCGGACTCGGTGCACCGCCTCGACGAGCTTCCTGCGCTTCTTCCCCAGGCCGATTTCTTGGCGCTCACCTGTCCGCTCAACGCGGAAACGACGAAAATCGTCAATGCGGACGCCCTTTCGCGGATGAAGCGATCGGCGTACCTGATCAATGTGGCGCGCGGCGGGTGCGTGGACGAGGCCGCACTGATCGCGGCGCTGCGGAACGGAGCGATCGCCGGAGCGGGAATCGACGTCACCGCGGAAGAGCCGCTGGCCGCGACGTCGCCGCTGTGGGACCTGCGCAACGTGCTCATCACCCCGCACACGGCAGGCGAGACGCAGAAATACGAGGACAACGTGCTCGACATCCTGATGGACAACCTGAATCGTCTCTGGCGCGGCGAGTCGGCGCTGCGGAACGAGATCGTCTGAAGGCGCCTCATGCCAATGTCGCCTTACGTTCGCGACTTGCGCGCGATGATCGGAACGACGGTGCTGGAAGTGCCGTCGGTCTCGGTGCTGACTTTCGACGAGCAGCACCGGATCCTGCTCGTGCGGCACGTCGAAGGCAAGGACTGGACGACCCCCGGCGGAATGATCGAGCCGTACGAGACGCCGGCGAACGCCGCGCTCCGCGAGATGTGGGAGGAAACCGGGCTGCACGTCGCCCTCACCCGGATCGTCGGCGTGTTCGGGGGCGATCTGTGCGCAACGACGTACCGCAACGGAGACCAGGTTGCGTGGGTCTCCACCGTGTTCGCGGCCGAGGTCGTCGGAGGCACTCTGAGGCCGGACGGCGAGGAAATTCTCGAAGCTCGCCATTTCACTCGCACTGAGATAGATTCGCTTCGCTGCAAGCCGCATCTGCGGCTTGCATTGGACGCTGCCTGGTCGCCACAACCGCAGGCGCACTTTCAGCAGGCCACGTGGACGCCGCCGCTTGGCTGATCCGCTTCCTTCAACCGCCGACGGACGTTAGCCCAAGACCCCATGCCCGCTTACCTGATCGCCGAGCACATCATCACGGACCCGCAGAAGTTCGACGAGTACCGAACGAAGGCTCTTCCGATGATCGCCAAGTACGGTGGCCGCTATTTGACGAAGGGCGGCAGCCACCAGCTGCCGGAAGGCGGTCACTGGAAGCCGGAGCGCGTCGTGATCATCGAGTTTCCCGACAAAGCCCGCCTCGACGCGTGGTACGCCTGCCCGAATACCAGCCGCTGATTGCGCTGCGCAAGGAATGCACGAGCGATCTCGACATGCTGATCACGCTCGAGGGTGTCTAGAGAATGCGGCACGCGCTCGAGGTCGTGGTGCTCGCTTTCGGTATCGGCGCAGCGTCGCTCGCGGCCGCCCAGTCGGGCGACGAGGCGGCGATCGCGCAGGTTCAGGCGCGGCAAGCGGATGCCTGGACCCGGCATGACGCGGCAGCCTATGCGCGCCTTTTCACTCCGGACGGCGATGTCGTCAACGTCCTCGGCTGGTGGTGGCGCGGGCGCGCGGAGATCGAGAGCAAGCTGACCGCGGCCTTCGCCTTCGTCTTCAAGGACAGCACGCTTTCGATCACCGAGGTGAAAGTCCGCTCGCTGAGCCCGACGATTGCAGTGGCTTATGTGCGCTGGACGATGACCGGCGCCCGGACCCCGCCGGGGATGCCGGAGCCGCGCCAGGGGATCCAGCTTCAGGTGCTGACAAAAGAGAACAACGAGTGGCTGATCGCAAGCTTCCAGAACACCAACAGCATTCCGGAATTCCCGTTTCCGACGAGCCCGCCGCCGGCAGCGGCGAAGCCGTGACTGGGACGCTCGTCCAGAAAATCGGAGGCAATGGCAATGGCTACGGTACGCGATGGCAACAAGGCGGTCCTGCTGGTCGTCGACGTGCAGAACGGCGTCATGAGCGAGGCGTGGGACGCGGCGCGGGTCGTGAAGAACGTCGCCCGCGCCGTCGAGCGCGCGCGTGCACACGACGTCCCGGTGATCTGGGTCCAGCACTCGAGTGAAGAGTTGCCGCACGGGAGCCCGCAGTGGAAGTGGGTGCCCGGCCTCGTTCCCGCGAAGGGGGAGGCGCTGATCCACAAGCGCTTCAATTCGTCGTTCGAGGACACGACGCTCGAAGCCGAGCTTGCCCGCGCCAACGCCACGCATATCGCGCTCGCGGGTGCGGCGACCAACTGGTGCATTCGCGCGACGGCTTACGGCGCGCTCGATCGCGGCTACGATGTGACGCTGATCAAGGATGCGCACACGACCGGCACGATGGACGTCGGCAACGGCACCAGGATAGAAGCATCGAGCGTGATCGACGAGCTCAACATCGCGATGACCTGGCTCAGTTATCCCGGCCGGGTCAACGGCACCGCTGCCGCGGAGGAAGTGGACTTCGCGACGCCGGGCGGCGCGTCGCATTAGCGCCGTCACATTCCCACAAACCCCTCAGGAGGAAACATGCGCCACTCCAACGTCACTCTGGCTTTCGCGATCTCCACGGCGTTCGCCTCGGGAATCCTGCTGTCGCCGTTCGCCGACCACGGGATGTCGGATGCGCGGGCCCAGACCGCCGCGCCGGCTCCCGCGTTGACGGCCCAGATGATCGATCTCGCGTCGCTGAAGCACAGTGATCTCCCGACGACGCCGAACCCAGAGATGAACACCAGGCTGCTCGTCAACAGCGACATGGCGACGCTGCAGATTCAATCGGGCAATGTCGCGAAGCACATTCATCCCAAGACGGACGAGATCCAGTACATCATCGAAGGCAGCGGCGCGATGTGGCTCGGGGCCGAGCGCAAGGACTTCAAGCCCGGAACGCTCATCATCATCCCCAAGGGGACGGCACACGGGGGCACCATCGTCGCGAGCGGCCCGGTGAAGGCACTCGCCATCAAGATCCCCAAGCAGCCGCCCGATGACACCCAATTCGTCAACTGAATGCACGGAGGGGGGCTGAGCGATCGTGTCATGATATCGGCCGCGTCAACCAATGGGGAGTGGTTCATGCGTCGCAGAAACATGAGGGTCGTCTGGGTGGGCGCGTTCATGATCGTCCTTGCCGTCGGTTTCTTCCTGTTCTTTCTTTCCATCGCCTCGAAATCCAACGATCCCAAGGCATTGATGGAAACAGTCGGGACCGTGTCCGGAGTGGTCATCGGCCTCGCGGTGGCGATGATCGCCTTCGGGCTCATCGGCAAGAAGGAGTGACTGCGCGCTCCGCAGTTCCGACGCTGCGACCATGCATCGCGCCGACACCGGAGCCGAGCGAAATCTGTGCGTGAATGTCCGGCGTGCGCGCGCAGGGGAAGCGCGCGCGCTGTCGATCCTTGCGCTGGAATCGAAGCAGCATTGGGGATATTCGCCACGGGACATCGAGCGTTGGAGCCCGGAGCTCGGCATATCGAGCGGCGAGATCGAGGCCTGGCCGACATTCGTTGCCGAGACGGGGGAAGCAATTGCCGGCTTCTACTCGCTCATTCCAAAGGCCGAAGCCTGGGTGCTGGAGCACTTCTGGGTGTCTCCGAAGTTCAACCGCCGGGGAGTCGGCCGCGCCTTGCTGCAGCACGCGTCCGACGTCGCGCGGGCGGCTGGCGCTTCGGCGATCGCGATCGACGCGGATCCCCATGCCGAGCCTTTCTACGTCGCGTGCGGCGCCATTCGTGAAGGGGCGATCGCCGCGCCGATCGCAGACGATCCGCGACGTACTCGTCCGCAGCTCGTGCTCCGGATCGGCGGCGCGGGATGACGCCCCGTCCCAGGAACTTTCGTTCGCGCGGCCGCGACAAAGTCATCTTTGGAGATCGTCGGATGAACGTCTCGATCCTCGCCTCGCGGACACTCGGCATCGCGGGCGTCGCGCTCGCCCTCCTTTCGTCCGCTCCTGCCTTCTCCGCGGCATCGGATGCGGAGGCGAACACACCCGAGCTGCAGCGCGTGCGCCAGGCGCTCGACAAATATCGCGACCCCATCCGCGCCGTCCACGACGGCTACTTTTCGACGGTGGGATGCGTCGAATATCCGAAGGCCGGCGCTCCGGGCCAGGTGCCTTATCCGGCGGGCGGCATGGGCGTGCACTTCTTCAACGTGGGCCTGATGGGAAAGCTCGATCCGCTGCAGCCGCAAGTTCTGGTCTACGAGCCCTCCGGGGGCAAGCTGCGCCTCGTGGCCGCGGAATACTTCGTGCCCCTCTCGCCGGATCTCAAAGAACGGCCGCAGCTGTTCGGCCGTCCGTTCGACGGGCCGATGGCCGGCCATCATCCGCTGATGCCGCACGACCTCAGCCACTACGACCTGCACGTCTGGCTCTGGAAAAAGAACCCCGCCGGCCTCTTCGCGCCGACGAATCCTGCATTGAAATGCCCGGACTCGCCGTACACGTTCAAAGAAATCGCGCCCGCCATCGTTCCCCATAAGTGAGGGGGCGGCGATCGCGGGCCATGCCAAGGGAGTGTAATGACGCCTCTGATCGCAACAGCCGCAGCGCTTTTGTCGTTCGAGATCGTGCCGGACGCCGTCGACGAGCACGACGACTGGCACACCCACGAGCATCTTCCCGAGCGGCTCTCCATCCCGGGGTTCCTTCGCGGAACGCGCTGGATCGCGCTGGACGGCAGCCCCGGTTACGTCGTCCTTTACGAAGTCGAAGCGCTGGCGACGCTGACTTCCGGCGGCTATCTCGATCGGCTGAATAATCCCACCCCGTGGACCTCGGAAATGATGAAGCACTACCGCGGAATGACGCGAGGGTTCTGTGCGATCACGGGGAGTTTCGGGGTGGGCCTCGGGCGGGCTGCAGTGCTGATTCGCTTCAAGCCGGCGGAACAGCAGCATCAGCGCCTGCGCGATTGGCTGTTGGCCGGGGTGTTGCCTCGGCTTCCGTCGCTCCCCGGATTGGGAAGTGCGCTCCTGCTCGAGGCGGCGGCCACGCCGCAAAGCACGAACGAGCAGCGCCTTCGCGGCACGGATGCGCCGATCGACTGGGCGGTGCTCGTCGCCGGCTATGACGTCGCGCGCCTGAGGGATCTCGTCTCGAACCAGCTTTCCGCCGATGCGGCGCGGCAGCAGGGGGCCATTGATTACGTCGCCAATGTCTACCAAATGCACTACTCGATGACACAACGTGACGCGGCGGTGGCGAACCCACTCGTCGCCGGGGGGCCGTCCGCTTCCGACCATGGAACCCGATCACAGTAGAATGAGGCCCCCCCTCATCGGACGGACCGATGCCTCTCGCGAACCTCTGTGCCATGGCCGTAGGACTGTTGATTGCCGCGATCGGCGTCCTGGGAATTGCCTCGCCGTCCGCGCTTCTCGAGTTCGGACGAGCGTTGCAGTCGATCGGCGGCGTCTGGCTCCTCGGTTTCGTTCGCGTCGCGTGTGGAGCGATCCTCCTGTGGGCTGCTCCGAACGCGCGGATGCCGCGCGTCCTGATAGCGCTCGGAATCCTCATCATCCTGTTCGGACTCGCCACTCCGTTCATCGGCATCGAGCGTTCGCGCGCGATGTTCGAATGGTGGACGAGCCAAGGCACTTCGATGGCGCGCGCGTGGCCTGTCATCGCCATTGCTCTGGGTGCGTACATCTCGTATGTGGTCACCTCGCCGGCCTGAGCTTCGCCCGCCATTCATCCGCCGACGTGTCGAATCACGAATAACCGAAAGGAACGCATCGTGCCGACGAACACCGTCACCCTCCACCGCGTGCTGCGCGCGCCGCCCGAGCGTGTCTACAAGGCGTTTCTCGATGCCGACGCGATGGTCAAGTGGCTTCCCCCGCACGGTTTCACCGGCAAGGTGCACCACCTCGAGGCAGTGGTCGGCGGCACTTACCGGATGTCGTTCACGAACTTCGGGAGCGGACATAGCCATTCCTTCGGCGGCGAGTATCTCGAGCTCGTTCCGAACGAGCGGATTCGCCATACCGACAAGTTCGACGATCCGAACTTGCCGGGCGAGATGGTCACCACCGTGAAGCTGAGGCGCGTCTTCTGCGGCACCGAGCTCAACGTGGTGCAGGAAGGCATTCCCGGCGCGATTCCGCCGGAAGCCTGCTACATGGGCTGGCAGGAGTCGCTCGCACTCCTCGCGCAACTGGTCGAAGCCGACATCCCGGATTGACGACAGGCGCGTCTACGACCTCGCGAGCTGCGATGGACATTCGACTCGACGACCTTTCGGGGCGCGAAGTGCGCGAGCTCCTGGAAGAGCACCTGCGCAGCATGTACGAGCTCTCACCGCCGGAGAGCGTGCACGCGCTGAATCTCGACGGACTTCGCCAACCCGACGTCACGTTCTGGACCGTCTGGTCCGGCAGCGGCTTGCTGGGCTGCGGCGCGCTTAAAGAGCTCACGCCGGAGCACGGGGAGATCAAGTCGATGCGGACGGCTTCCGCCCATCGGCGCCAGGGCGTCGCACGCGCGATGCTCACTCACATCATCGAAGAAGCCCTCGCGCGCCGATACCATCGCGTGAGCCTCGAAACCGGCTCCATGGAAGCCTTTGCGCCGGCGCAGCAGCTCTACGAGAGCTTCGGTTTCACCTATTGCCCGCCATTCGGCGATTACGCCGAAGATCCGAACAGCGTGTTCATGACCCGCGTACTCTGAGGAGAACACCCCATGCCCAAAGCCTACTGGATTTCCGCGTACCGTTCGGTGCGCAACGCCGATGCCCTGGCGGCCTATGCGAAGCTGGCGCTTCCCGCCTTGCAGAGCGCCGGCGGACGCTTTCTCGCGCGCGGCATGCCCGCAAAGGTCTACGAGCAAGGGGTGAACGAGCGCACCGTCGTGATCGAGTTCGCGAGTGTCGCGGCGGCGACCGCCGCGCACGACAGTCCTGCGTATCAGGAGGCGCTGCGCGTCCTGGGCTCGGCGGTCGAGCGCGACTTGCGCATCATCGAAGGCGTCGAATAGACAGACCGTCGATCCGGCGGTAGCGCGGCGGCCCTGCGGGGCACAAGAAAACCCCCTCGCGCCCGAGGGGGGAAACCTGTATCCAGGAGGAGAGGGATACAGGGGATGGACGTGCCTACACTACTGCAGCGGGAACAAAGCTTCCACAAGGTTTGGCTTGGTTGAATGCCTCGACCGCGCACCCTCCTGACCGCAGTTGTCGCCATCGCAGCGGTGGCGGTGCTGTGGCAGAAGTATTCCCCCCCATCAGATCCGCAGCCCCTGACCGCGGCGCGGTCCCCCATCCTCACTCAGCCCGCCGTCGCGTCGAAGGCGAAAGCGACGGACGATCGCAGCACGGCACAAGCGCCGAACGCCACCGACCCTCGCGCGACCTCCCCGTCGCCGGGGATTTCCGCTCCCGATGCGGCCGCAAGCGTCGACAAGTCCGCGCCGAATCCTGCAGTCCGGCTGGACGTTCGCGTTCTTCCATCGGCGCGAGTCGGCGATCGCGTCACGGTCACGATCGACGCGGAGGCTTTCGGCGGAATCCGGAATCTTTCGTTTGGCGTGACCTACGATCGTCAGATACTCGAGCTCGTGTCGTCATCGCCCGGTTCCTTCGTGCAACAGGCGAGCGCGCTCGCCACGTTCAGCGCCGAAGATACGAGCGCGGGCAACGTGTTCGTGAGCATGGACATCAAGAACGGTGGCGTCGTCGCTTCGGCAGGAACCGTTGTCGTTATCGAGTTCACCGCGCTGCGAGCGGGGGCCTCGACCCTGACTCCGACCGAAGTGAGCTTTCTGGAAAGCGGAGGCGCGAGCCGCTCCACGGCCGCCGCTGTGCGGCCAGCCTCGGTTACGATCGAATGACTGCTTTGGAAAGCTTGGGCCCGAGGCGCGAGGTGAGCAGCGCAGCCAAGCCGGCGACGACGAGGAGCGGCGTCGGGGGCACGGGAATCGTCCCCGAAATGGTGACCTGAGAGAAATTCTGCCCCGATTGACCTGCGCCCGTGGTCGCTGCCTCACTGAACAGCAACAGGTCGAGTGTGCTGACGCTGCCGACGGGTACGGCGAACTGCAGGCTGTAGAGGCCGCTCACCGAGAAAAAGTCGTTGAAGAGAGTCGTCGTGGTGGCGCCGACGGTATTCGTCAGCAGCACGAACAGCGTTCCGTCGCCAAACCCGCCGCCGACGATCGAGTCGAGGCTGTCGAAGTCGAGTTGCAGGTTCAGCCGACCGTTCCCGAGAATGGAGCCGACGAAGTGCGACTGCGCACCGGCACTCCCCCCTACGGCACCCGGGAAGCTGTCGGCCTCGGCGGAAGTGAAAAACAGCGAGGGGGCGCCGAACGCCGCCGACGTCGCGAAATCGTTCGCACCCACGGCGGTCGCCGTGCTCAGAAGCGGCAGCGCGGATGTCGGACTGCTGTCTGAATCGGCGTCGGCAACCGCCCCGGTCACCGCGAAAGCGGTCGTGTCGTATTGGGTGCTCGTGAACCCGATCGGCACGGCGTGCGCGCCGACGGCAACCGATGCGAGCAGCGCAGCCAGGAATCTCGTAGCCACTGTAACTCCCTTAATGTCGGATGAATCAGGATCGGGTCGAACGATCCGGCGTGACCGTGCTATTGGACGCCCGGACTTTCCACTCGTCATCGGTCCGGCCGCAACGGTGAGTTCGTTGCGGCCGGTGCTTTGGAAGGTGCGGGCACCCGAGTGGCCCACGCTTCCAGGATAACTAGCGACTCACTTCATGACCCGCACGTTGGCCGTTCCCTCGAGTTTCTTTTGCACGCCTGAGGCATCGAGGAAGTTGGCCGAAACGGTCAACGGAACAGCATTGCCCACCGGGACGTTGTTGTCGATATCGGCCTTGCTGAAGGACGCGATCAGCGACGTGCCGTCCGCGGACATCGCCGTCGATACGGCGTTGAAGACTTTCGTCGTCAGCGGCGTCCTGATGACGACCGGGCCAATCGTCGGGTCGCCCAGGCCCACCGGGCCGGGACCCAACGTCCAACCGGCCGGGACCGTCAGGATCGCAGTGACTACCCCGGTCACACTGGTGAATACACCCGTCGGCGGCTTCAGATTCAGGACGCTCGGCACGATCTGCATGGGCGCTGTTTGTGGAGCGAGCGTGGCGACCACCTTGCCGGTCGGACGCGGATCCGTACAGTCGTTGTAGAAGTACTCGCCCTCCCGGTCGAACGTGTACTGTGCCGTCTGGCCAGGTTGCAGCCTGAAGTTGAACTTGCCTTCGAAGTACTGCGTCGCGCAGTGCTCCTTCAGGTTCGGCGCGGTCGGGAACGTTTCCACACCCGGGTTCCGGAACGTTACGGTCGTGCCCACTGCAACGGTCCGCGTCGACGGGATCATCGAGTTGGTGTTCACGCTGTCTCCCGTCGAGGTGGCGGTGTTGTTCGAGCGTGCCATCCAGATCTCGTTGGCAGGCACGATGCCCGGCGCGGTGTTGTCCACCGGGCGGCGGATGTTCGGGATGGGCAGCGCATCCGGCGCCTCCTGGCTTCCCGACACCACCACCGGAGCCGAGCGCGGGCCCGTCGTGTAGAGCGCCTTGCCGCCGAGCTTCCACGCGAACACCGCATCGCCATTGCCGCCCTGCGAGTACGGCTGGCTGCCCGCCATGTTCGTCGTCGCGATGTACTGCTCGCCGTTGACCATGTACGAGATCGTGCCGGCCTGGGACGGGGCTCCCATCTGGTAGCGCCACAGCTCGTCGCCGGTCGCGGCGTCGCGCCCGACCACGTAGCCATCCATCTGGGTGTGGAACAGCAAGTCGGAGGCGGTGACCAGCGGGTTGTGCTGTCGCGAGAGGTCGAGCACGAGCCTCTTGTACCAGACCACCTGGCCGGTCGTGTTGTCGACTCCCAGGATGGCACCCGACTGGTACCCCCCGGGCATCCGAAGGCCATTGCCGCCTTGCTGCAGCGGGTGTGCGCCGGGCATGAACGAGAGCCCGACATAGCGCATGTTGAGCTTTTGGCTGACCGAGGTGTTGGTCATGTCGTTGCCGCCGTTCTGGCTGGGCGGGAACAGGTACACGAACCCCTCGTACGACCCGTCGTACAAGCAGCCGTCACGAGGCGGTCCCACCATGAACGGCTCTTGCGCGCTCAGGTAGTTGGGCGTCTTGTAGACCAGCCTTAGTTGACCGGGATGGGCGGGATCAGGCTCCGCCTGAAAGCCGTTCCAGTTCGGGGCAACGCGGTTCTGATCGCCGGGAATCTCCGAGCCAAGGTTCTGCTTGACCACGCACAGCGGATTGTATTGGCTTTGCAGCGGCCAGGGCTGCGTCGGCGCCGGGAAGTTGCGCGAGTCGCCTGGGACTGCACGCATTTCGATGGGAAGCGCCGGCTTGCCGTTGGTGCGGTCCAGCGTGAACTGGAAGGCCGACTTGCTTGCGTAGAAGATGATCTTCTTCGTCTGACCGTTGATCACGACGTCCGCGAGCACGGGCGTAAGGGCGTTGTCCATGTCCCAGATGTCGTGCCGGACCGCCTGGAAGTGCCACTTGTAAGCGCCCGTCTTGTAGTCGAGGGCGACCACGGAGCTGCCAAACAGATTGTCGCCCGGCCGACCTTCGCCATTCTGCGAGCCATTGCAGCTGCGCACATTGCCGAACGGTATGTAGATCATGCCGAGCTCGGGATCGATCGTGCCTTGCTGCCACGGCGCGGCCCCGCCGGTGAGGTAGCAGTTGTTCGGCGTGTCGTTGGGCGTGACTTTCGTCGTCCATGTGTCGCCTGCATCGAAAGTGGTGCCATTCACGTCGGTGAACGTGGTGCCGTGCGGATAGGCACCGTAGAAGGTCCAGACCAGCGCGCCGTCGCTGGCGCGCACCGCGTAGGCGGCGCCGCGAGCGTTGTCGTTGGTCCCCATGAAAATCAGCCCGTCGTAATAGCGAGGGGCGACCTTGGCGGCCCCAAGCGCCGTGCCGTCGACGGAGGGGATCACTGCCCAGACAAGCGCGCCGGTGTCCTTGTCTAGGGCGACCAGACGGTTGCCGGCGGCAGTCGTGTAGACCTTGCCTTCACCGACCGCGACGCCGCGCTGCTGGCCCGCGGGGCCGAAGCCGTTGGCTGCGTTCGACGGCACCCACTTCCACTTGACCGCACCGGTCGCGGCGTCGAGCGCAATGACGCCGCCGTTGGGCGGGTTGAGATACATCACGCCATCGACGACGATCGGAATGGTCTGCTGAGCGGTCGCCGTGCCGCCTGGACCAGCGACGGGCGTAGTGACCGGCTCGGCGGATGTGTGCGTCATCCATGCCAGGCCGAGGTTCTTGATGTTCGCCTTGTTGATTTGAGTCAGCCCCGTGTATCCCTGGGCGCCCAGGTTGCCGGCGATTTGCGGCCAGTCGTTCCCGGCGGGTGTGAGAGCCGACTGCCCGATTGCGATGGTGGACGCGGCAGCGAATGCGATGGCAATCGACGTTGCCACGGCGTTATGGATCGGTTTCATACAGGATGTCCTCTTCGTGTTCCGTCTCGGGAAAAGCACGCCGGCCGTCAGCGGCCCATGCTGTCGCACCTGCCGCATGCGTGTCGCGCCACGATGGTCCAGGGCGTCGTCTGCGGCTTCGAGTGCGAAAGTCACTCTGCCCATCGAGCAACAAACAAACAACCGCGTATTGTTTGGGAACACGACCAGCGGTGCGACACCGTCACCGCATTGCGGTCGCATATGGATTCCGGCCATTGGCGCGGCGATAATGCGCGACATGGATGAAGTGTTCGGACTCTTTCCCACCCCGTTCCTGCGTGCGCCCGGCACGCTCAGCGCGCGACTGGTGGACGGCCTGGTGCAGCATTTCACCGCGTTGGCCGTCAGCGCCAACAAGGCATCCGACAGCCTGTCTCACACGGAGATGCTGCGCCCCGGCGACAGTCCGCTGCTGGTGGAAGCGGCGGCCGCGATCACTCCCAAGATCGTCGACATGGGTGCGCTCATGTTCGGAGAGCGACTCGACTGGGCCATCAAGGAGATGTGGGTCAACGTGCTCGACGCGGGCGGCCTGCAGGCAGTGCACAACCACGCGAACACTTTCGTCTCGGGTGTGGTTTATCTGACGCCCACGCACCCGGGATCACAAACCGTGTTCATGAAGTCGTCCGGCGGAAGCGAATTCATCTTCAAGCACGAGCATGCCAACGTAACACCGACGCCGTTCAATGCGGACAGATGGGTGTGTCCCGCGCCGGCGCCCGGCGACCTGGTGCTGTTTCCCAGCTATCTGCTGCATGCCGTGCCGCCCAATCAGGGCGCGCGCCGGATCACGATGTCGTTCAACGCCATCCCCGGCGGACTGGACTCGTGGGGCTACGCGATCAAGTTCAGCGCGTGAAGCCGCGAGCCTTGCCGTCGAGCTGAACGAGCGACAAGGGCGCGCGCCTGGAGGCAAGCGCCCCTTGCGGTCATGCCACCCGATGGAAACGTGCGCGGCGCCGAGCTTCGCGCTGTCGCACGTTTGCTGGTCAGGGTATTTGCGCTGCGGTCCAACCCCCCGCCAGCGCGCGGGCCCGGATGAAGTCGGAGTTTTTCTTGAACTCGGCGATCATGATCGCCGGCGTGAGCTGCCCGCTCGTGAACTGGGCGCTGTCGGCGAAGGCCGCGTTGTTGAGACTGACCGACGTGCCGGTGCCGCCGATGATGCTGTATTCGAGCTGCGACTCCGCCGCACCGCTGTAGCCCCCCAGCCGCAACAGCGAATAGAACGTGGCCCAGTTAATCACGCCGCCGCCGGTGCCGGTCGCGCCAGGCGGTTGCGCTCTGGAGATACTGAGCGCGCCGGTAGTGGCATTCACGCTCGCGACGAGATCCTCGATCGCCGTGCACCCGATGTAGGGCATCCAGCGGCGCATCATGATCTGCCAGGCCCCGCCCGGCGCAGCCGACGCCACGTGGCCAATGGCGAGATTGATGCCGATGAGCTTGGGATCGATGCCCTGCATCGAATACGCATAGGGCTCTACCGTAGTGCCGATATTGCTTGCGTGCGTATGAGCCACGCCCAGCAGCCCACCATATTGGGCATTGATCGCCGCCAGGCGGCGATGGTTGATCCGGACACCGTCCAGCAGCGCCGTCATCTGCGGGCCGAACGTGTTGGCCGGGAAGCTGGGCACCGTATTGCCGGCATTGTTGTAGCGGTATCTCTTGATGCCGTTCGCGCCGGCCACCGACAGAATCTCGTGGACGAACTGGCTCGCGATCCATGCCGTGTTGGTGGGATCGCTCGGCGGTCCGAAATTCACGCCGATGTGATCGCAGATCGCGCCGGTGCTGCGAATGCCCTGCAACATCGGCGGCAGGTTCGTGGCCACCATAGGAGGCCTGACGTGGCCGTCGTCGCGCACCGTCAGATCGACAGCGGCATACCCGCCCGCCAGGATGGCTTCCCCGACGGCGACGCCGGTGCCGTACGGGTCGGCATCCGTCTGAGCGCGCGTGCGGACCCATTGGACGTGGCGCGACCAGACCGACGGAACCAGCACCTGGGCGGGGGTCGCCTGCGCGGACGCCTCGGTCGGGAAAGCCACGTCTTTTACCGCCCATGCCGTCGCGGCGACCGCGGCACCCGTCAAGAAATCACGTCTGTCCATCACTATCCTCCTTGAGTGCGTATGGTGAAGAAATGTCTCGTTATCCTGGGACTGTCAGGGAGCCGATTGCAGGCTTCCCGCTTGAATGAAGACTGCCGAATCGCCGAAGGAATCGAGGGAATTCGCAATGCCGAGCTGGAGGGTATTGACCTGTCCGGCGTTGACGGGCGCTGTGAGCGTCAACACGACGGTCAGCCCGTCGAGCTCGGTCTCGATCTTTCCGAAAAACGGAGGGTTGTCGCGATACAGGCTGCAATTCTGCGGGCTCACCCCGCTCGCCGCCCCACTGACCGGGCCGCCGCAATTGATGCTCGCCGTCGAGACGGCCACGCCGGTGCCGGGCACACTCGCGTAATTGACGCCGTTGACGAAGAAACCGACGACATCGCTGGGAAAGCCGGTGTTCACCACGTCGCCGTATTCGTCGGAACCGAAGACATACCTGAGCGTGATCGAGCTTCCGGCCGGGATGAATTGAAAGCTCAGAACCGAAGCGTTGAAAGTCTGCGCGGTCGTGAGTCCCGCAAACAACGGGTTTCCCGGAGCGGTGTTTCTGACCAGCGCATTGCTGATCCCCGCGGCGAAAGCCGTGGTCTTGTTGGGAAAGTCTTCGACCGATGTGGCGCTGCCCGAAACGAAGCGCGCATCGCCCGTCGTCAGCACGATGCCGCTGGCGATGCCGATGCTCGTCGCGGGATTCGTGCCCCCGTTCACGAATATCCCGGATGCCGCCGTCGCGCCCGTGTACTGGACGGACCCCGGAACGATCGCGACACCGCCGCCTAGCAGGTTCGTAGCCAGCAGCTGCACTGCCGAAGCCGAGCCGCCCGTCGCGGACAACGGTTTCACGACGACCGGGCTGGCCCACGTGCACACTGCGCCGAAAGTGGCGACCGCCCCGACAAATAGCCTGGCGCTCGCTCGTAGACCTTTGCGCAAATCCATCACTCCTCCTTGAACGTCCTGTGGAATTCCGGCCAACCGCGGCATCGGATGCCGGGCGCTGCACGTCGTGCGAAGCGACGTCTCGTGCGCCGCGGATCGATGAAATCGTCGAAGAGAAAGCGCTCACTCGACTGCACGATTCCACCCCAGCGTATAGCTTAACAAGCCGCTAACAAAGCCTCCATGCCCTCGCGTTTTGGCTGCGAGGGCTCATTCGACGCCTTTGTAGCGCACAACACGGCAACCGGGGGGCAGGCTGTGGTGCTCGTGTTTCCTTTCAGGCATCGACGTTGCGCGGGTGCGTATCGTCGTGAGGTCCGACGGCACCGCGGCGCCGCAGCTGGACGATGTCCTCATTCGTGTATCCGAAGTTCCTGAGGACTTGATCGGAGTGCTGACCGAACGCGGGGGCGGCAAAGGGCTGCGGGCCCGGTGTACTGCTGAACGTCACGGGCTTCGAGAATCCCCGGTACCGGCCGACCAGCGGGTGCTCGAATTCGGTGACGAGGTTCTCGGCGCGTACCTGAGGGTGCTCGAACATGTCTTCGATGGAGCGCGCAGCCGAGCAGGGGACACGGTCGCCGAAAACTTCTTCCCACTCGAGTGCCGTCCGCGCGGTGAGCGCGCCGCGAACCTTGGGCACGATCTCACCCGCATGCTCGGCACGCTTGCGCACGGTGGCATAGCGGTCGTTCGATGCGAGCTCGGGCAAGCCGATCAGCTCGCAAAGGCTGGACCAGAAATGCGGTGTGTTCGCCGACAGGTATAGAAACCCTTCCTTCGTCGGATGCAGACCGGTAATCCCGCCCGAGCGCATGTCCCTGCCGACGTCGCGTCCCTCGCTCTCGGCCCAGACGAACCGCGCTGACTGCATCGCCAGCGCGCTGCGGAGAAGCGATACGCCCACGCATTGCCCTTCGCCCGACCGTTCGCGATGCAGCAGAGCCGCGGCGACGCCGTACGCGACCATCGAAGCCGCGTAGTAGTCGACGACCGACCCGTAGACGATTTGGGGTTCGTCTTCGGTGCCCTGGAAGCAGCACATGCCCGTCATCGCCTGCAGGACCTGGTCGTACCCCGCCCGTTCGCGCAACGGACCCGCTTCGCCATAGCCGGTCACGCTGCAGTAGACGAGTCTCGGGTTGACGAGCTTGAGCTGCGGGTAGTCGATGCCCAGGCGGGGCGCCACGCTCGGTCGAAAATTGTGCACGAGGACGTCGGCGGTTTCGACCATGCGACAGAGGACCGCGCGGCCCTCGGGATTCTTGAGGTCGAGCACGACTCCGAGCTTGTTCCGGTTCACGCCGAGAAACGCGCGCGACTCGCTCGCGAGCGTCGAGGGATATTTGCGAAAAGTGTCCCCTGCGGGCGGCTCGATCTTGATGACCTCGGCACCGAGATCAGCCAGCAGCGCGCACCCGTGCGGACCGGCGATGTAGCCGCTCAGGTCCAATACCTTGATGCCGCTCAACGGACCGGCAAGGGAATCCGCGCGGGCGGACCGACCGACTTTCGCTTCGTCGTTGTCGTGGGCGATGGTGGCGACGGCTCTCATTCGCCTTCTCCTGTGGCTTGCGCAAGTCTCACGCAGGAAGAATAACGCATCCCCTGCGCGGTGATATCGAAAGAACCAAAATCGCCGACGCGATACGTTTGGGCGCCCGAATCAATCGAAGTGGGCCAACCCGCCGCGCTGCGTCAGCACGGCGGGCGACGCGTGTCGTTCGCTTACGAATGACGCCGATGGTGGGCGATGTTGTGCAATTGCATCGCCGTCTCCGGCACGCGCTCCGCCGAGTTGAACGCCTGGAACAGCGCGAACTCGACCTCGCTGGCCACTTTCGGCGCGGCCTCGAGCGTTCGCCAGCGGGCCCACTGTCTCGACCTGAAATTACGCACCATGGTCGCGAGCCTCTCCGAGCGCCGCCAAGGCGATAAATCGTCTCCCACTGCCTTCCAGGCGCGACGCAGCCAATAATCCCGGCAGGCGCGGCGCAGCGCGGAGTCGTTTCGCGGCAGACCGAGGCATCGTTCAATGGGCAACGCGCCGCCGGCTGCCAGGAAGGCGCTGAAGCCTTTGCTGAGCCAGGCGAGGTCCGCGGCGCTGGGCCGTCCGCTCGCCACTCTTTGCGCGCGCTCGAAACCTTCATCCATCACGGACGGGTGATCCGGCCGCATCCCGGTGACGTCGGGCGAAGGAATGATCGGCATGGCCTCGACCGTCGCGGCCTTGGGCGCCAACTCGTCGAGAGCGATCCGGAGCGGGCCGCACAGCGCTCCCGGAAGTTTTGGCGGAAACGCGGTTTTGACGCAGCCCTGGTCCACGACGCGCGGACGAACGCGCAGCTCGCTGGACGGCAGATGCTCAACGTGCGACGCGACTGCGATGTCGAAGAGGGGCGGATTCATGCGGATCTCCGAAGCGTCGGTACGTCGATGAAGCGGGGCCAGGCCCAATGGCTGCCGGATGTCCTGCCCGGCCCCACATTGGTCGCGGCTGCCGAAAAATCATAGGAGGGTGATACGATTAGAAAAAGCGACTTTTTGTTGAACCATGGTTGAGAAAACCTCGTGAAACTGGCTTTCCTCAGCACGCTCGATGCGGTCCTGAGACGAGGCAGCTTCGCTGCCGCTGCGCAGGAGGTCGGCCTGACCGCCGGGGCCGTGAGTCTGCAGATACAGGGATTGGAGAAGTACTTCGGCCAACCCCTGTTCGACCGCTCCTCGCGCACCTCGAGGCCCACACCGTTCGCCAGGGAGCTGTCCGGCAGCATCCAGGGCGCGCTCGGCATCATCGAAGCCCTTCGGGACAAGCGAAGCACCCAGGTGATGGGCCGAATCGCGCTGGGCACGATTCGCAGCGTTCAGACGACGACGTTGCCGGCGACGATGCTCGACCTGCGCGCCCGCTATCCGCGTCTCGAGGTGCGCCTCATCCAGGAGGATTCGCCGGTGCTGCTGCGCGAGCTCAATGCGGGCGAGCTCGACGCCGCGATCGTCGTCCGGCCGGGATCGGGTGGATCGAGCAGGCTCCGATGGAAAAACCTGGCTCGAGAGTCCTTCGTACTTCTCGTCCCGCCGAACGCGAAGGGCGATTCGGTCGCCGAGCTTCTGCGCGCGCACGCGTGGATTCGATGGGACGCTTCGTTGACCGGCGGCCAGAGCGCCGCCCGGTTCATTCATAGCGTGGCGCCCAAGGCTCGCGGCACCCTCGACCTTGCCTCGATCGAGGCGATCGTGGCGATGGTTTCCGCCGGGCTTGGCGTATCCGTCGTTCCACGGCTCCGCGGCCCTCTTCGGAAGGCGTATCCCGTCCGGGAAATCAGCCTGGGCAGGAATGCGCCAACTCGCCAGATCGCGTTCGTCTGCCGCGCCGTCGACGCCGGCAACCGGCGCGTGGCGGCAGTGCTGGAAGCGCTCGAGCGAGTCTACGGTTCGACCGAGCGGCGGCGAGCCGCGAAGTCTCCGGGCCCGCCGGCTGCCTGACGTCCGACGAGCCGGCGGTATGCGCCGTGGCTAGCCGTCGCGCTTCATCCAGCGGGACGCGTTTGCCTCGCGGACCTGGATCGCAGCGTGCCGCTCGAGCAGCTGCCTGGCCCGCCGAACGACGGGTACGTCGATCATCTTTCCGTCTATGGCAAACGAGCCCCGGCCCGAGGCCGCCGCGGCCGCGGCCTCTTCGACGATGCGCGATGCGCGCGCAATCTCCGCTGCCGGCGGTGCGAACTCCTCGTTCACGATCGGCACCTGCCCGGGGTGGATGCAACTCGCTCCCATGAAGCCGAATCGGCGCGAGCGGCGCACCATTGCGCGAAACACGTCCCAATCGTCGAAGCCGGCGACGCTGGCGATGAACCCGAGCGGCATGAGTCCCGCCGACCGGGCGGCCAGAATCATCTGTTGCTTCGGCATCAACAGGGTTTCCTCGGTCGGCTCCATGCCGACGTCGGTGGCGAGATCTTCGCTGCCGATGTTCATGCCGACGAGCCTGCGGGAGGACGCAGCGATCGCGGACATCTGGAAAAGGGCGGCCGGGGTTTCGATCATGGCGATGAAGCGGGTGTGCCCGAGCGGCAGACCGCGCCGGACCTCGACCTCGGACACCAGCTCATCGAGAAGATGAATGTGCTCGGCGTTGGCGACTTTGGTGATGGCGAGGCCATTCACGCTCTCGCCCACCGACGCCTCGACATCGCGAACAGCTGACGACAGCGGCCGATTGATCCGCACGACCACGTCCGCGCCGCCTCGGCGCACGCGTCCGGCCGCGGCTTGCACCAGCGTGCGCGCGTGCTCTTTCTCGGCATCCGGCACGCTGTCTTCCAGATCGAGCTGGATGCAGTCCGCGCCTCTCGTATGCGCTTTGTCGACATATCTCTCCACGTTCACGGGAACGTAGAGCAGCGATCGCCAAAGCGGCAAATGGGAGACTATCTCGGACATGGGGGGAGCGCCGCGGCCCCGGTCAGGCGCCCAGCGATGCCGCGGCTATTCGTTGCCGAGCCGGAGAAAATCGGCGATATCCCAGTACCCGGTGCGCGGCATCGGCACGTCGCCGCGAGTGCGGACCTCGAGCAGATACGGAACCTTCGCCGCGATTGCCTTCTCCAGCGCTCCCGCGAGGTCGTCGGGCTCCTCGACGAGCGCGGATTCGATGCCGAACGACTTGGCGAGAAGCATGAAGTCGGGATTGTACGGCGTGCCGTCCGGCCGGGTGAACTCGGTGCCGTACTTGTTTCCGAAGTAGGTGCTGCCCACCGACAGGATTGTCGAGTAGCAGAAATTGTTGAAGAGCACCCAAAGCACGGGAATGTCGAGCTCGACCGCGGTTGCCAAAGATCCCAGCACCGACATCAAGCCGCCGTCCCCGATCAAACCGATGACCTTGCGGTCGGGAGCGCCCATCTTCGCGCCGATGGCCGCCGCAGGCGAGAAACCCATCGTCGCAAAACCGCCGCTGGTGATGAACGATGCATTGCGTACGCTCTGGAGCTGCTGTCCGGCGCCGTTCTTGTTCCAGCCCACGTCGGTGACGAAGATGACATCCTCGGGAGCCGCCTTCGACAGCTCCTTGAGCAAGCGAGCGGGATGAATGGGCTTGCCGCTGTCTTCCTGGGTTTCCCGGAGCTCCGCTCGCCAATCGCGCTTGCGTCTCTCGATGATTTCCGCCTGCCTGCTCCTCGCGGCCGCCGGCCGGGCCTCCTTTCCGAGGCGATCGACCAGCGCCTGCAGAGTGACCTTCGCGTCGCCGACAAGCCCGATCTCCACCGGGTAGATCTTCCCCACTTCCTGTGGATCGATGTCGATCTGAATGACTCGCGAAGGCGGAATCGAGAATGTGTGTTTCGGATGCCAGGAGCTGCAATCCGCTTCTCCGAAGGCGGTGCCGACCGCGAGAATGACGTCGGCTTCGAGCGTCGTCGCATTGGCGGCCCGCGTTCCCCAGATGCCCGTCGTGCCGAGCGCCAGCGGATGATTTTCGGGAAAGATTCCCTTTCCCATCAGCGTCGTCGCGACAGGAGCGCCCAAGAGCTCGGCGAGAGCCTTGAGCTCGGCGGACGCTTCGCTCAGCGCAACCCCGTTGCCGGCGAAAATAACCGGGCGGGAAGCGGCGGCCAGAATCTGCGCCGCTTCGGCAACGCCGCTTTGAGGCGCCGCGGCACGCCAGTGCCCCGGCCGCCTCGCAGTCGTGCGCGCGGATGCGTCCACTTTGCCCGCGAACACATCCATCGGGATGTCGATCAGCACCGCGCCCGACTTCCCCGTTCGCGCGAGGTTGAGCGCCCGGGGCATGACATCGGGCAGGAACTTGGCGTCATCCACGCGCCACACGCGCTTGCAGATCGGCCGGTAGATGTCGCCCTGCGACGCATCCGCGTGCAGCCTGACGCCCTGATGCGGCTCTCGCGCGTGATGGTAGGAAGGCGTATTGCCCGCGAGGACGACCATGGGCGTTCCGTCCGCTGCCGCGGTCGCAACACCGGTCAACGCGTTCGTGAGACCCGGCGATAGGTGGACGTTGAGCACCGCAAGCTTGTGTGAAACGCGGAAGTACGCATCCGCCGCGTGCGCCGCCTGCTGTTCGTGCCGGAACGAAACGTACTCGATGCCGATCTTGTGGCAGGCGTCGATCAGCGCGTAGTTCGTGTGCCCGCATTGACCGAATACTTTGGTGACGCCTTCCTGCCGCAGGCATTCGGCGATGAACATCGCTCCATTCATTTCGGATTCGTCCTAGGAGAGGCTGATGGTGACGAGGCGCTCTTCGGTCATTTCGCGCATCGCGTACTTCGGGCCCTCCCGGCCGACGCCGCTGTCTTTGACGCCCGCGAAAGGCATCAAATCGACACGGCTGCTGGAGGGCTCGTTGATATGGACGACCCCGACGTGCAGGCGGCGCGCCGTTGCCATCGCTCGCATCACGTCACGCGTAAAGAGCCCGGCCGCCAGCCCGAACGGCGTGGAATTGGTCTGGGCGATCGCATCGTCGAGCGCGCTGAAAGGCACCACCGAGACCACCGGCCCGAAAATCTCGTCGCACATCACGCGCATCTCCGGACGGACGTCGGTCAATATCGTCGGGTACAACAGCGCACCTTCCCGCCGGCCGCCTTCGACGATGCGGGCGCCCTGCCGAACAGCGGCTTGCACCCAGTCGGCCGCGCGGCGCGCCTCCGCCTCGCTGATCATCGGGCCGATGATCGTGCTCGGATCGTGCGGATCCCCGACCTTGAGTCTGCGAGTTGCTGCGACGAACCGCGAAGTGAATTCGTCGGCGACCTTCGCATCCACGAACAGGCGCTGGACCGAAGTGCACGCCTGGCCTGCGCGCCGGAACGCGGAATTCGCGCAGCGCGTCGCCGCGCGCTCGAGATCCGCGTCGTCGCAGACGATGGTCGCCGCGATGCTGCCGAGCTCCAGCGCGACGGGTCGCAAGCCCACCGACTGCTGCAGTTGCTTGCCCACTTCGGTGCTGCCCGTGAACGTATAGAAGGCGATGCCCTGGTTCGCGACGAGCCACGCACCGATCTCGGCTCCGGGTCCCTGAACCAGGTTGACATGGCCCGGCGGCAGACCGGCATCGAGCAGAATCTGGACCAGCAACGCAGCGCTGAGCGGCGTGGCCTGCGGTGGCTTGATGACGACGGTGTTGCCGGAAGCCAGCGCAGGCGCCACCTTGTGGGCGACCATGTTGAGCGGCGAATTGAACGACGTGATTCCGCACACGACGCCGCGGGGGACGCGGATCGTGTACGCCATCCGATGCGCATGTCCCGGCGCGGCTTCGATGGGGACCATCTCCCCGCTCAGGCGTTTGCCTTCTTCCGCCGAGATGATGAACGTCTGCGCCGACCTGCTTACTTCGTTGGTGGCATCGGAGATCGGAAAGCCGGCTTCCGCGACAATCGTTTCCGCGAGCAGGTCGCGTCGCTCATCGATGAGCTCCGACGCCTTCATCAGGATCCGATACCGATCGTAAGGCTCCAGCGGCACGGCATCGAACGATCGGCGTGCGGCTGCCACCGCGCCATCCACTTGCTCTCTCGAGGCTCGCTCGGCGGTGCCGATCACATTGCCCGAGAACTTGTCGAGAACGGAGAAGCTGCTGGTTCCCGTGGTCCAGGCGCCGTCGATGAAGAGCGTGCCGGTCGACCTGATCGCTTGCGACTGGTTCATTGCGCGATGACCTTCGCGGAGAGCTTCGAACTACCGAATCGTGGCTGCCCGGTGGCAGTAAAGATCACCGGCGCGGATATTGGCGTTTCCGTCGTCGAAGATTATTAGCACGAGATCACCAAAATGCCCACGTCAGCGGACTTTGGTAACCAGGATGGGGAAGCCGTAACCACAGCGCGTGGCGCGCCTGACGTCCCCGTACTGCGACCGGATCAGTCCGCGCCGGCTTGGCCGCGAGCCTTCTCCGCTTGCCAGCGGTCGAGGATCGTCCGGGCATCGTTCGTCGCCGGATTCATCATGCGGGCGTGCTCGGGCATCTTCGCCGTCAGCTCGATGACGTAGCCGTTCGGATCGCGAAAGTAGATCGAGTGGATGAAGCCATGGTCCGAGACGCCGCGCGTCTCGATCCCCTGCGCCTTTCCCTTGGCGAGCATTTGCTGGAGCACCGGCGGCTCGACTTCGAGCGCGATGTGCAGGTCGAAGTCGTGCTGCGCTTTCCACTCGAACGGCATGTCGGGTGCCTCGAAGAACGCGAGATACGAGCCGTCGTCGAGCTGGTAGAACGTGTGCAGCACCGACGTGACCCGCCCCGATTTCGTCTCGCGGATATCGAGGCTGCCGGCCAGCGGCAAGCCCAGGAAATCCTCGTAGAAGCGACGCGTCTCCTCCGAATCGCGACAACGGTAGGCGTTGTGGTGCAATCCCTTGATCATCATCGATCTCCTTCGCGGGCGGCGACCTGCGCACCTGACGCTTCGACGGCCGGCCGCGTGCCGCTACAGCCGGACGAATTCCTTCCCCTTGTTGGGATCGACCACGTATTTGTAGAACGCCTCGTTGACCTTGTCCCAGCTCTTGAGCTTCTTCATGTTGCCGAGCCAGCGGCAGATGTTGGGATACGACGCGTACTTGCAGTCGATGGCCTCGCCGCCCAGGATCATCATCGAGCCCAGATAGTCGGCGATCGTGATCTCGTCGCCGCAGAGGTAACCGCTGCGCGGGCCGATGAGGCCTTCGTCGAGCACCTTGAGCCAGCCGAGCGCCTTCTCCTTGCCCCAGGCGAGCGTCCCGGCCTGCACCGCGTCGTCGGGTCTCCGCATGAACGGAAAAATTTGCGGATAGAGGAACCCGTAGGAAAAGTCGCGATAGAACCCCGTGTTGAGCCAGTCCATCCGCTCGTTCACTCGCGCCCGCTTCTGCAGATCGGTGGGATACGCGGGTGAGCGCACCTTGTCGGCGAGGTATTTGAGGATCGCGGAGCTCTCCGTCAAGCGGAAGCTGCCGTCCTCCAGCACCGGCACCTGATGGCTGGGATTGATCGCCGAATATTCGGGCTTGTATTGCGCGCCGGTGAACAGATCGACGAGCTCGTAGTCGAGATCGATGCCGCTTTCGGTCGCGAACAGCACGACCGGCCGACTCGTCGTGGACACCGGATGGTAGTAGAGCTTCATGCCTGCCTCCTCGGAGATGGGGATCCTTGTCCCGGCGTCGCCGCCTCCAGGGAAGTATACTTTTCTTCGGCAATCACGCCACGACGGAGCGGCACGACATGCGAGTGATCGATACCAGGGTGGTCAACGTCGACGAGCTGAAGCTCGAGCATTTCGCGGAGGGCGAAAAGTTCGAGAGCGCCTCGGTGCGCATCGGGCCCCTGCTCGGCGCGAAGGACCTGGGCTATTCCTACGACGTCGTCCCGCCGGGAAAGCGGTCGTGCCCGTTCCACAGCCATCGCGGCGAAGAAGAGATGTTCTTCGTGGTGAAAGGGCGCGGGACGCTGCGCTACGGAAATGAGTCAAGGACGATCCGGGCGGGCGATGTCATCTGCTGCCCTGTCGGCGGCCCCGAAACGGCTCACCAGATCGTCAACGATTCGGACGCCGAGCTCGCCTACCTGTCGGTCAGCACGATGCTGCCGGCGGAAATCTGCGAATACCCCGACTCCGGAAAGATCGGCGCTTTCGGCGGCGGCATCCGCCACATGACTCGCACCGATGCCGGCGTCGACTACTGGATGGACGAGTGACGAGGGCCTAGCGGCACACCGTTCCCGGCGCGCGGAACACCTGTCGCGCGATCGACTTGGTCTGCGTCGTCGTCTTGCCGCCGTCGGTCACCGTGAACGTGAACGAGGCCGCGTTTCCGTTGGCGAACGTCACGGTCGCCGTCCCCACGACGGTTCGCGTGACCGCGTTCGGATCGAAAGGCACCGCCGAGAAAGGCGGTCCGGATGTCTTGATGAGCTGTCCGGAGTACGTCGAGGGCGCGACTTTGTTCAGGGTCGCCGACAGCGGCAGCGCGGCACCCGAGAAGTCGTAGGTGAACCAGGTGGCGAAGATCACATCGCCCTGTTGCGTGAAATTAATACCCCATCCGGACTCCCCGCCTCCCGTGCTCCACCAAAGATCGGTGTAGTTGGCTGCGAGCGCCAGGTCCGCCAGCGTGCCCCACGTGCACGCCGGCACCGGACCGAACACCTGCTTCGTAATCGTCTTGGTCTGCGAAACCCCGTTGACCGTGTAGCTCAAGGTGCCGTTGTTCGCGTCGCTGAACGTCAGCGTCCCCGAACCCACAGGGGTCCGCTGCACCTGGTTGGGATCGAAGGGCACGGCGTCGAGCGCCGGGCCGGTGGTGCGCACCAGAGTGCCGGAGAACGTGCTAAGACCGGTCTGGGTGGCGGTCATCGACATGTACCACGCCTTGCCGTTGGCGTCGTGCGTGAACCACGTGGCGAAGATCACGTCGCCCTGATGCGCGAAATCGATCCCCCATCCCGATTCGGCCGGGTTCCACCACATCCCCTGATAGTTGACCGCAGCCGGCGTGACCGTTGCCGGACCGTTGTAGGGAACGAGCACGTGATCGTCTCCGCCCCCGGCTACGCTCGTCATGCTCACGAGCTTCGCGCGGCCGGCGGGATCGCGGCGAACCTCCGAATCGAAAAACGTCAGTGCCCACGTGAAAATGTCGGGAATCGACGGCACGTCGAGCTTGTGCTCCACGCCGTTGAGCGCCACGAGCTCGCGCGTACCCGCGAGCTGGTCGATGCCGCTCAGCGTCTCTGTGATGGGCGCCGTCGTATCCACCGTGCCTGCGATGGCGAGATACGGGAGCGTCACCCTGTCGAGTCCCTCGTTGCCTCGACCGAACGCCGAGAAACCGATGTGCCCGAAGTACGGCACGTAGCCGACCGCCGCCTTGAGCCGCGGATCGAACGTCACCGGCTTCGACGCGAAGAGCGGCGTCGTGGTGAGCTCCGCTCCCGCGAGGAGCAGCATCGACTCGCCGCCCATGCTCGCGCCGAAGCCGCCGACTCGCGTCGCGTCCACGCGATCCCGCCACTGCGGCTGCGCCAGCACGTAATCGAGCGCCTTCGACAGCGCGAGCGGGCGCAGTGCCTCCATGGCCGTGAACTGCTCGAGATGCGTGACGAGATAGAGAAAATCGAGGAAGCCGTCGAGATTGCGAAGGTCCGAGAACGCTGCGTCGGTATGAAAAGGCGCGACGACGACGTAGCCGTAGCTCGCAAACACATTCAGGGCGAGCAGGTAACTCTTCTGGATCGGCGCTTCACCATAGCCATGCGAGAGCAGCAGAACAGGGAAGCGCGTCGTCGCGTCGGGCCACAGCGGCTGCTCGCCGGCGCGCAGCATGTGCGGCACGACATCCCCGGTCGGCAGGGTGTAGTCGGCCCGAGGATTGGACGCCGTCGTCGGATGGCAGATCACGAGCGCATACGAAAGCGTACGGCCCGCGAACGAGCCGAAGAGCTCACGATCGTCGGGTGCTTCGACGGTGATCGTCGGCGTGTTCGCTGGATCCGCGAAGACGTCGGCCGGCCGCCGCGGCGAGCCGCTCGGGCGCGCGACGCCTTCCCAGTAGAGCTCGACGCTTTCCCCCTGCGCGAGCCGGCTCGTGTCCTGCGACACGTTGCTGCACTCGACGGCGTACGGGCCCGGCAAAGGCACCGGCGGGACGGCCGCCGCTGCTGCGTCCCCCGCCGGATGCAAAGCAAACCCCAGGATGGCGAACGCCGTCGCCGCTGCCCTGATCCATTGCGCGCAAATCATCATCGGTGGTCGTCCTCGAGAGTTGTCGCCGAGCATCGCCCGAACGACAATTCGATCCCTATAAGTCGTAATATGATTCCTCTGTAAGGGCATGACCTACTCCGGAAATCCCCTTGTTATCCGAGCAGCCATCGAGGTCAACCGTGGTAACGGCTGAGATCGACCGCGCGCCGACACGCGCGCGCATCACCGCGGGTAGCGTGCGATGAGCGACGACGAGCAGGCCATTCGCGCGCTCGTCGCCACCTGGCTTTCGGCGACCAAAGCGCGGGACGTCGACACCGTCCTGTCGCTGATCGCCGACGATGTCGTGTTCCTGCGACCCGGGAAGCCGGAAATGCGTAAGGCGGAATTCACCTCCCAGGCGCGGGCCCAGGCGGGACAAGGGGGCCCGGAGGTCGACGCAACGAGCGATATCCAGGAAATCAGAATTCTCGGCGACTGGGCCTTCATGTGGACACGCCTGTCCGTCACCATGACGCCGCCAGGGGCAGGTCAGCCGGTCACGCGCTCGGGCCACACGCTGACTGTCCTGCGGAAGCAACACGGCAAGTGGCTGCTCGCCCGCGACGCCAACCTGCTCGCATAAGGGATACGGGCACGCGTGCTACCGTCGAGCGCGCTGGCGCAGATCGCCTGACCGCGGGACGGCCCGCCTCACCATCCACGCTCGTGCGTGACCTCTTGCGATACCTGGTCCTGGTCCTCGCCCTTCTTGTTCTGGGAACGCTCACCGTGCATGCACAAACGCAGGACACCACGCCCGACGTAACGCTCAAGGAATTTCTGGACGAGGATCTCGCGGCGTCGCTCCGGCGAAACCCTCTCCAGGCCACCGTTCGGGGAATTCCGGGCTACGGGCACCTGTTGCCCGACTTGTCTCTCGCCGAACTCCGGCGCGAGCAGGCCCGCGAGCGCAATGCGCTCGAGCGCCTCCGCGCGCTCGACCCGAAAGCCCTGCGCGATCAGGACAAGGTGTCCTACCGGTTGCTGCGCGACAAGCTCGAGCTCGCGGTCGAAGCCCAGCAATTCACCGACGCCGAGGCGCTGGTCCTCAGCACGCTGGGCGGTCTGCAGAACGTCCTCCCGCGCGCCGCGCAAGTCACCCCGTTCAAGACTGCCGGCGACTATCGTGATTATGTGAAACGCATTCGCGCGATGCCGAAGCTCGTGGACGATACGATCGAGCGGCTGAAGCCCGGCTTGGCCAGCGGATGGATGAGCAGCAAGCCCGTTCTCGATCGCGTCGTTGCCGCGGTCGACGCTCACCTCGTGGAGAACGTCGACGCGAGCCCGCTGCTCTCGCCTTTCGCACGCAAGGCAGACGCGGTGGCCGCCGCGGACCTCGGGCCGATCCGCGCGGACGCCCGCCGCGCGGTCGCGGACGACTACCAGCCAGCGCTGCGGCGCTTCAAGGTCTTCATCGCCGACGGCTATCGTCCCAAGGCGCCGGAAGAGGCGGGGGTCGCCTCGTACCCGGGCGGCGCGCGCTACTACGAGTTCCTCATTCGCGCCCGCATTGTCCGCGGCCTTTCGGCGCAGCAGATTCACGCGCTCGGGCACGCCGAAGTGAAACGACTGCGCGGCGAGATCGGCGAAGTCGCCAAAGTCATGGGATTCGCGGGGACGACCGATCAGTTCATCGAGCACATGCGGACCGATCGCAAGTTCTTCTTCGACTCCGCCGACGAGGTTCTCGCCGCGTATCGTGCAATGTCGTCCCGCGTCGATCCGTCGCTGCCGAAGCTCTTTCACACCGTTCCGCGAATGCGCTACGCGGTGCGCGCGATGACGCCTGCCGAAGCGGCGAGCAGCACCGCAGCGAACTACCAGGTGGGTTCGCTCCCGCTCGGAACCAGCGGCTATTTCACGATCAACGCGCTGGGATACGAAAGCGAAGCCAGGTGGCGCGTCGAAACGCTGTTCCTGCACGAGGCCGTTCCCGGCCATCACATGCAGATCGCGCGCGCCGCGGAGATCGAAGGGCTGCATCCGTGGCGCTCTCAGGCGAGCTTCAACATCGCCTACGTCGAGGGCTGGGCTCTTTATGCGGAGTCGCTGGGCTACGATCTTGGATTCTTCAAGGATCCCGCGCAGCGCTACGGCAACCTGCAGGCGCAGCTCTTCCGTGCGGCACGGCTCGTCGTCGACACCGGCATCCACGCGAACCGGTGGCCGCGCGACAAGGCGATCGCCTACATGGAGAACGAAGGCGGCGTCGACCGCAACTTCGCGATCAGCGAGGTGGACCGCTACTTCTCGAACCCGACGCAGGCGCTGGGGTATCTCCTCGGATACCACAAGATGCGCGAGCTTCGCACCAGGGCCGAAGCGTCGCTCGGCGGCCGCTTCGACGCGAAGGACTTCCACTCGCTCGTGATCGACAGCGGCTCGATGCCGCTCGCCGTGCTCGAGCAGAGGGTCGACGAGTGGATCGCGCGAGGCGGCGGCGTGAGCAAGCCATGAAGATCTCCGCCCAGATGACCGTCGTGATGTCCGCGATTTTCGCGGTGGTCTGCTACGGTGTCGCGATCACCGGGTTCCTGTCGCTCGGCGATATCGCGGACGCGACGCAGAAGTCCGATGCGAAGGGTTTCGCCTGGTTCTGGGCGTTTCTCGGGACTGTCGCCACCGTATTCGGGCTGCTCGCGATGTGGATGGTGCGAACGCACAAGGACGATTTCTAGCCGCCGCAGCGCAGGCAGGGAGGCGCAGGGAATGCTGTACGAGCCCGCGAGGCACGAAGCGCTTCGCCCCATCCGATGGGACGAAAGCGCGGCCCGGCAAGCGATCGAGCGGATCGTGGCCGGCACCGAAGCCCGGTTCTCCGGCGAACGATATTGGCCGCTTCATCCGCTCGACGCGCAGGGCGCTTACGAACCGGGGCAATTCGAGACGAGCCTCTACGACGGAGCCTGCGGCGTCTTCTGGGCCCTGCATTACCTCGAGGCCGTCGGCGCTTGCCGGCTGGCGCAGCGCTACGACGACAAGCTCGAACGACTGCTCGTCGACCATCGCCGCGCACTCGGGGCATCCGCCGAGGCGCGCCGAGCCTCAGTGCTGCTCGGCGACACGCCGATCGAGATGATGATGTTCGGACGAGCGCCCACTCCCGCAGGCGAGTCGCTTCTCACGGGTCTCATCGCCGGGAACATCGATCATCCAGCGCGCGAGCTGATGCTGGGCGCACCCGGTACGCTGCTGGCCGCGCTTCACCTCTTCGAGCGCACGGGAAACGAAACCTGGGCCGATCTCTTCCGGCGCACCGCGGATACGCTCTGGCGCCAGCTCGAATGGTCGCCGCAACATCGCTGCGCGTACTGGACGCAAGATCTGTTCGGGCGGAAGTCGACGTACCTTGATGCCGTTCACGGATTTGTCGCCACGGCGTTGCCGCTGATCCGCGGGCGGGATCTGCTCGGCGAGCCGGCATGGGCCGAATGGGAACGCGTCATCGTCAACACAGTGGAGCGAACGGCGGATCGGGAAGGATCGGGCGCCAACTGGCGGCCGCAGCTCGACGACACGAGACCCGACCAAAAGAAGCTCCTCCAGTTCTGTCATGGCGCGCCGGGCTTCATCATCTGCCTTGCCGCGCTGCCGGACACCGCGCTCGATGGGCTGTTGCTGGCCGGCGGAGAGACCGTCTGGTCGGCGGGCCCGCTCGCCAAAGGATCCAACCTGTGTCACGGCACCGGCGGCAACGGTTACGCGTTCCTCAAGCTGTATCGGCGGACGCGCGATTCGTTGTGGCTCGACCGCGCGCGGTCGTTCGCGATGCACGGCATTGCCCAGACGGAAGAGGCGGCCGCGCATTACGGCCAATCGCGCTACTCGCTGTGGACGGGCGATCCGGGATTTGCGATCTATCTCTGGGACTGCGTGCGGACGGAAGGCGAGTTTCCGACACTCGACGTCTTCTATGCGCCGGCTTGAGCCGCTGCCGTTCGAGGGCTGGGTACCGCCGCGGCGGGTGGACCCGGCGCGCCGGACGGAATAAGCTATTCCTCGCAACCGAGCGCCGCGCTCGAACGGAGTCCGTGATGAACGAGGAAACCTTCAACCTGAGCATTCGCAAGTTCCTGAAGATGGTCGGCGTCAATTCACAGCGCGAGATCGAGCAAGCCGTCGACAAGGCCATGGCCGCGCGCGCGATCTCCGGCAACGAATCGTTCCCAGCCAGGGTGACGCTGGAGGTCGCGGGCCTCGCGATCAACGTCAAGTTCGACGGCGAGATCAAGCTGCAGTGACCCTCGGCGCGTCGGCGCGAGACCGGACCTCGAAGGCGTCCTCGGCCCCCATGCGACAGCTCTTCTTCATCGTGGCCTTCTGGATCGTCGTCGTCGTGGCGATGAAGCTCGCGGTTTCGTTCCCGCGGAGCCTGCTCGCCCGGGTCTTTTTCACGCCGTTCGGTCCGGAGCCGCTTCGCGGCGAAACGCGAGCCGACTACCTTCTCCGCTGCGCCCGCTTCGCCGGCAGCTGGTCCGCGCAATCGCTCGCTTTGTTTGGCGCCGGTTGGCTCGCGCTCACGTGGGCGCCGACTCTGACGGCTTCGCTGTTCTTCATGGTGCTGTGGGCCGTGGTGATTCCGGTTTTTGGGGGCGGCGCGCTCATCGTTTCGCTCTACGCTCTGTCGCGCTGCCTCTGGATCCGTTCGGCCGCCAGAGCGGTCTCGCGCACGCAAGGCTAGCCGCCGGCGGGCGAGGGCATTAGGCCGCTCGAGGGCCCCTTGCGCCGAGGCAATCGCCAAAAGTCGTCCACAGGAGGTCCGGATGCCGCGGTACGTCGATGGATTTGTCATACCGGTGCCGAAAGCGCAGCTCGAGGCTTATCGGCGCATGTCGCGCAAGGCGGGAAAGATCTGGCGTGAATTCGGCGCGCTCGAGTATCGCGAGTGCGTCGAGGACGACGTCAAGATGGGCAAGCTCACGTCGTTTCCGCGGAGCGTCAAGCTGAAGCCGAACGAGGTCGTCGTGTTCTCCTGGATCGTCTTCAAGTCGCGCGCGCAGCGCGATTCGATCAACGCGAAGGTGATGAAGGACCCGCGTCTCGCCGGCATGATGGACCCGAAGAAGGTGCCCTTCGATGTCAAGCGGATGATCTACGGCGGGTTCACGATCAGTGTCGATGTTTGACGGAGGCCAAACTCGATGATGAGTCCGGCGGAGCAAATGCGGGTTGCGCTCTCGAGTCTCCCCGACGTCCTGCAGTCGCCGTCGCGGTTCGGCTCTCGTCGCAACCCCGCCTGGTCTGTGAACGGGCGGGAGTTCGCGCACCTTCACGCCGACGACCTGATCGACCTTCGCCTTCCGCGCGCACTTCAGGCCGGCTTGCGCTCGGACGCGCGCGCACGTTTTCGCAAGAGCGCCTCCGAATGGCTCGAGCTCGAGTTTCATTCGGAGACCGACGTCGCCGAGATCGCCCGCCTCGCCCGCGAGGCCTGGGCCGCGGCCAGGGCGGCGGCGAAATGACGCCCGTCCTGGCCGGCAGGCTTACCGCGCGCTTCGAAGGCGAGGTCGTCGTCTTTCTGATCGGGATGCGGGTCAACCACCTCTGGAAAGTGCATAAGTGGCTGCCGGTTGCGCGCGCCATGCCGCAAATGCTGCGCGAGCTGCGCGCCGATCCGGAGTCGGGCCTCCTCGGGTTCGAATCCTGGGTAGGCAATCCGACGATTTCACTGCAATACTGGCGCTCGTTCGAGCATCTCGAGCGCTATGCCAAGGATGCGGCGCGCAGCCATCGACCCGCATGGGCCGCGTTCAATCGCGCGGTCGGCAGCAACGGCGACGTCGGCGTCTGGCACGAGACGTACCGCATCCGGCCCGGCGATTACGAATGCATCTACAACAACATGCCGCCGTTCGGGCTTGCCAGGGCGACGGCCGCCGTGCCGGCCCATGGCGCGCTCGAGTCGGCGCGCTCACGGATGACAGCCCGATGATCACCGTCGAATTCCTCGTCACCTCGCTTGTCGTCGTGCTGATTCCAGGCCCGGGCGTCGTGTTCACTGTCTCGACCGGAATCCTTCATGGACGACGGGCGAGCGTCTTCGGCGCGCTCGGCTGCACGGCTGGAATTCTGCCGCACCTGCTCGCCACGGTTCTGGGGCTGGCCGCTCTGCTCCACGCAAGCGCCGTCGCGTTTCACATCCTCAAGTTCGCGGGCGTCGCCTACCTTCTGTACCTCGCCTTCGCGACGTGGCGCGACAAGGCCGCGTTCGTCGTCGATAACGAGCTGACGTCCCCGCCGTCGGCACACCGGTCCGGAGGCCTTGTGCTGAAGGCCTTCCTCGTCAATATCCTGAACCCCAAGCTCACGATCTTTTTCCTGGCGTTCCTGCCGCAGTTCATCGATCCCAATGCGGCATCGCCCATCGTTCATCTCCTCGTTCTGAGCGGCGTATTCATGGCGATGACCTTCGTGGTCTTTGTGGTTTACGGCTTTCTGGCCCACGCGTTCCGGCGGTCGGTGATCGATTCGCCGCGCGTGCAGTCGTGGCTGCGCCGCGGGTTCGCGAGCGCGTTCGCCGGCCTCGGCATCAACCTCGCACTCTCCGATCGCTGAGCCGCCCTCGACAACGCTGGCGCGGCCAAAACCCAAGGGAGGATGGAGATGGCTCAGGAAATCCGCAGTGTGATCGAGGCCTACGCCCATAGCCACGATGCCAAGTATTTCGCCGACGATGCCGTCTTCACGCAGATGGCGATGCCTCAGCCGTTCACCGGCCGCGAGGCGATCGCGGGAATGCTGCGGCTCTTCTACGAGGATGCGTTCTCGGATGCAAAAGGAGAGCTGCGTCAGGTCGCGGCCGACGGGGAGCGCGGGCTCGGCTTCATCGAATTTACGTTCAGCGGTCGGCACACAGGCGCGCTGGCCGGCATTCCGCCGACCGGCCGCGACGTCGAAGTGCCGATGCTCGGCATCTATGAAGTCGCGGACGGCAAGATCCAGCGGGCGCGGCTCTATTACGACATGGCGACGTTGATGCGCCAGCTTGGACAAGTTCCCTGAGCCGTGGCGAGAGCCGCCATCGTCCGTGCGCTCCGCGCCGACATCACGACGCTGCCTCTCGACGCCATCGTGAACGCCGCGAACTCGTCGCTGCAGGGCGGTGGCGGCGTCGATGGCGCTATCCATCGCGCGGCCGGCCCGGAGCTGCTCGCGGAATGCCGACGTCTGGGCGGCTGCAATACCGGCGATGCGAAACTCACGCGCGGCTACGGGTTGCCTGCCAGATATGTGATCCACACCGTCGGCCCGGTATGGCAGGGCGGCGGAAAGGGCGAGGCTGAGCTCCTCGCATCGTGCTATAGACGCTCGCTGGAGGTCGCTGCGAGCCATGCGATCGCGTCGCTCGCCTTCCCCGGCATCAGCACTGGTGTCTACGGCTATCCCGTCGACCGCGCCGCGACCATCGCAGTGTCGACCGTGCGCTCGTCGCTTCCCGCATTCGAGACGATCGGGGAAGTCGTCTTTTGCTGCTTTTCGGCAGGCGATCTCGCGGCTTATGAACGCGTGCTTGCGGACGCTCGCTGAAGGCCGATGCGTGCCCTTCTGCATCTGTTGAGCTTCATCCTCCTGCTCCCGAGCCTGGGCCTGGCGTCGGGCTTTCTGATCCTGGGACATGCCATCGCCGGCGGCAACCTGCTCCAGATGTTGTGGCGCCTTCTCAACGATGCGTTGTGGCTCGCGAGCGGCGGTGTGTTCCTGGTCGCCGCGTTGCTGCTTGCGGTGCTGGTCGGAGGATTCTTCGCGCGAACCCGTTACATCGCCGCAGCAGCGGTGGCCGTACTGGCGCTCGTGAGCGGCATCGTGCTGATCGCCCTCGGCTCGGGGCCCTTGTCGGGAGGACGCGAGCTCTTTCTGCTGCCCGGGCTGGTATCGCTCTGCGTCGGCGGCTGGCTCGCGTCCACCGAGTGGCCGTCGAGAACACGCGTTGCCCCGATCGGACCGACATAAGGCCAGGCATGGATGCCCGAACTTCGACGCGAGAGCCCGGCCCGTTGGAAATCGTCGACGGTATCGCGTGCGTCCGGCCGCGCGGCCACTTTTCGCTCGTCGAAGCCGTGGCGCTCGTATCGAGCGCCATCGCCTACTGCCGCGATCGCAGCCTCACCCGGTTGCTGGTCGACGGGACGGCCATCACCGGCGTCGCCATCCCCTCGCTCGTCGACCGCTTTCTGATGGTCGAGGAATGGGCCCACCAGTCGAACGGCGTCGTCGTGGTCGCCCTGGTGGCCTTGCCGGAGTACATTCATCCGGAGAAATTCGGCGTGAAGGTGGCGCTCGACTTCGGCCTCGTGTGCGACGTCTACACCTCGGAAGACGCCGCATGGACGTGGCTGAGGCAACTCGACGCCCGCATGTTCGGCGCGTGACGCGTCCGGAGCATCCACCACCCGCTCGAACCCTTCTTCACTCGCTCAAGGAGATTCGCCATGATTCGCGGCATGCACGCCATGTTCTATTGCTCGCAGGCCGAAGCGTTGCGCGCGTTCCTTCGCGACAAGCTCGATCTCGAGGCAACGGACGTCGGCGGCGGCTGGCTGATATTCGACGCCCCCGAGGCGGATCTCGGCGTGCATCCGAACGAAGGCGGCGAGCCCAGATCCGGAACGGCCGAGATCTCCTTCTACTGCGACGACATTGCGTCGACGGTCGCCGAGCTGCGCTCGCGCGGCGTCGAGTTCACTCAGGACATCGAGGATCACGGCTACGGTCTCGTCACGTACTTCAAGGTTCCCGGCGACTTCACGGTGCAGCTCTACCAACCGCGGTACGCCAAGTAGCTGCGGCTGACATTCGGAGCGATTCCCATGACCCGATACCGGCATGTCCTGCCCCAGCTCGGCGGTGATTTCTTCCTGACCGACGGCGGCATCGAGACGACACTGATCTTCCTCGAAGGGCTCGACCTTCCCGACTTTGCGGCGTTCACGCTTTTGCGCACCGCCGAAGGCGAAGCGGCGCTTCACAAATACTTCGATACATACGCGGCGCTCGCCCAACGCTTTGGAACCGGACTCGTCCTCGAAAGTGCGACGTGGCGGGCGAGTACCGACTGGGCGTCCAGGCTGGGCTACGACAGCGACGCGCTGATGGAAGCGAATCGCCAGGCCATCCGCCTGCTCGAGGACGTGCGCGACAGGTTCGACACACCGTCCACGCCGGTCGTCATCAGCGGTTGCCTCGGTCCGCGCGGAGACGGATACGTCCCGGACCGCGCGATGTCCCCCTTCGAGGCCGAGGCCTATCACGGCAAGCAGATGGAGATCTTCGCCGATTCGGCCGCGGACATGGCCTCCGCCATCACGATGAACTACGTCGAAGAAGCGCTGGGCATCGCCCGCGCGGCGCGGCGCATGGGGATGCCGGTTGCGATCTCGTTCACGGTCGAGACCGATGGCAAGCTGCCGACCGGCCAAACGCTCCGCTCGGCCATCGATCAGGTCGACGACGCGACGTCGGCCTATCCTTGCTACTACATGATCAACTGCGCGCACCCGACACACTTCGCGCACGTCGTCGCCTCGGACGGGCCGTGGGTGAAGCGCATCCGGGGGCTCCGCGCCAACGCGTCGCGCATGAGCCACGCGGAATTGAACGAGTCCACCGCCCTTGACGCGGGCAATCCCGTGGAGCTCGCGCGGCAGTACGCCGAGCTCAAGGGCCGCCTGACCGAGCTCAACGTGATGGGTGGCTGCTGTGGCACCGATCATCGCCACATGGAGCAGATCGCGACTGTCTGCATGCCGCTGTTCAGCGCGGCCGGGTAGTGCGATTCGACGGCAGCTCGATGGCCGGGTATTCGGGAACTCCACTCGTCAAAAAGCTCGGCCTCGAGGCAGGCAGCGCCCTCGCGCTCATCGGCGCTCCGGAAGACTACGCGAGCCTCATCGCGCCGGCCCCCGAAGGTCTGCGGATCGCCGAGCGGGTCGCCTCGACGACCGACGTCGTCCACATCTTTTCCACCCGGCGTCCGGAGCTCGAGCGTTTCTTGCTAAGCTGCCGCTCGAAGCTCAAGCCCGACGCCGCGATCTGGGTCTCGTGGCCGAAAAAGTCCTCGAAAGTGCCGACCGATATCACCGAAAACGTCATTCGCGAGGTCGCGCTGCCGCTGGGATTCGTCGACGTCAAGGTATGCGCGGTCAGCGACGTCTGGTCGGGCCTGAAGCTCGTATTGCGCAAGGAGCTGCGCTAGCGCCTGGCGCATTCTTATCTAGGGAGAGGTCACCATGGGACTGCGCTTCATCAAGATTGCCGTCGTCTACCTGTTCATCGGGGCGTCGCTGGGAGTCGGCATGGGAATTGCGCAGCAGTTCACGCTGGCGCCTGTCCATGCGCATTTGCTGCTGCTCGGCTGGGCCTCGTTCGCGCTCGTCGGGCTCGTGTATCACCTCTATCCCGCGGCAGCCGAAACCCGTCTCGCCCGGATCCATTTCTGGTTGCACAACCTGGGCTTGCCCGCGTTCATGCTGGCGCTGGGAATGCTTTTGACGGGCCACGAAGGCGCGGGGCCGTTCGTCGCGATTTCGGCGATCGTGGTGATCCTGGGGCTGACGTCGTTCGTGACGAACGTGCTCATGAACGTGAAGCCGGCGAGCTGAGGCAGTCGATCGCCGGCGAAGTCCGCTCGATGACATGCAGACTAAGTCCAAGCGGTGGCTCATCGCCATTGGCGTGCTGGCGTCCTTCGTGGCATTCGTGGTTGTCATCAATTTCCTGTGGGCCCGCGAAATAGTAACGTCGGAGATGGCGAAGCTCATGTTTGCCGCGCTGCTGGGGCTCTACGTCGGGTTCGGCTTCCTCTTCGTGGTGTACGTTGCGGTTCGCCGGATGAAGTGACCCGTTCGAAGGCGCCCCATGCTCATCACCGGCAAGTGTCACTGCGGCAACATCGGCATCGAGCTCGATTGGGACGGCGCGCCGCCTCGCGTGCCCGCCCGCGCGTGCGGCTGCACGTTCTGCGTCAAGCACGGCGGCGTCTGGACGTCCAACCCGAAAGCCCGGCTGCGAATTGCCATTGCCAGGCCTTCGCTCGTATCGAAGTACGAATTCGGAACGCGAACGGCCACGTTTCACGTCTGCGCGCAATGCGGTATCGTGCCGTTTGTCACCTGCGAGCTGGCGGGCCGCGTCTACGCGGTGGTGAACGTCAATGCGCTGGAGAATCTCGATCCGGCGTGGCTCGACCGGGCGTCGGCGGACTTCGAGGGGGAGGACCTCGAAAGCCGCCTCGCGCGCAGGAAGCGCAACTGGATCGCCGATGTGCATGTCACTGAACAGCGATAGTGCTCGTCCTCCCACCAACCGAGGTGCCTCGATGAATCTCAGAACAACCTTCGTCGTTGCCTGCGCCGCGCTCGCGGCCGCTTCCACCGCCGTGGGCCAAACGCCCGCGGCGCCTGCCGCGGCTCCCATGGCGGGCACCGCGCCCGCGCCGGCAGCGATGCCCCCTCGTCTCGACATGAAGCCGCCCGCGCGCGCCCCGCGCGAGGCGCCGGTCTCCGCGGATGCTCGCGGGTGCCTCGAATTCCCGAGCAACGAACAAATCATCAAGTGCGCCGAGAAGTACCTGCATCGACGCGCCGGGTAGCTCTACGGTAGCGCTGCGCCACGCGATCGATTCCGATCGCGACGCCATCTGGGAGATTTTCCGGGCGGTCGTCGCGCCAGGAGACACCTACGCGTTCGACCCGCACATCTCGCGAGAAGACGCGCTGGCCTACTGGCTGCATGCGGCGAATCGATGCTACGTCGCAGAGCACGATGGCAAAGTCCTGGGAACCTACATCCTCCGCGCAAACCAGGTGGGGCTCGGCGCGCATGTTGCGAACGCTGCATTCATGGTCGCGCCGGGTGCTCGCGGGCTCGGCATTGGCCGCTCGATGGGCGATCACTGCCTCGTTGAAGCGCGGCGGCAGGGGTTCCGGGCAATGCAGTTCAACTTCGTCGTCTCCACCAACGACGCCGCGATTCGTCTTTGGCAACGGCTCGGGTTCGAGATCGTCGGCACGCTTCCGGGCGCCTTCCGCCACTCGCGGAAAGGCTATGTGGACGCGTACGTGATGTTCCGCTCGCTTGCCCACGCAGCATGAGAGGCCGGTAGATGGCCGTTCGGGTGGTGCGCCTCGGCGAGCCTCGCGCGAAGAACGAGGGCCTCCGGATCGGGACGGTGCGCCGCCCGCCCAGGGGCGTGCCGAAGGCCGAATACGCGTCGCAGGACTGGTACGACGTCTGGCTGCCCAACCTCGCACCGAGCGCCGAGACCGTGAAGCATGCGCAAACGGCGACCACACCGGCGCAATGGGCCGCATTCGCGAGAAAATACCGCGCGGAGATGGCCCGGCCGGAAAATCGACGGGTGATCGACTTGCTCGCTGCGCTGTCACATCATGCGAGCTTCTCCGTCGGATGCTATTGCGCCGACGAATCCCGCTGCCATCGCTCGATTCTGCGGGCTCTCTTGGACGAGAGCGGCGCGCGGGTCGAATGACCGGCGAGAACTCTGCCACCGATAACGAGCCGTCACGGACCTTCAACATGTGCCGAAACATCCGACTCCTGTTCAACTTCGCGCCGCCGGTGACCGACGACGAGATCCGGGCCGCCTCGCTGCAATTCGTCCGGAAGATCAGCGGCTTCAACAAGCCCTCCAAGTCGAACGAAGCCGCTTTTCTCGCCGCGGTCGACGAGATTGCCGCGGTTTCCGGGAAGCTCCTGTCCTCGCTCGAAACGACGGCGCCGCCACGGGATCGCGAAATCGAGGCGGCGAAGGCCCGCGCGAGGGCTGCGGAGCGCTACACGCCGCTGCGGCAACCCTGACTCAGGAAAGCTCGCTCGGTGCGACACTGCTGCCCGACCACGGTCATGCCCACCACCGCAACCCTGGAACGCTTCATCGCGCTCGTCGAGTCGAATGCCCATGCGGAAGCGATCGAGGAGTTCTACGCGCCGGACGCCTCGATGCAGGAGAACCAGTCCGAGCCGCGGGTCGGGCGCGACCGGCTCGTGGCGAACGAGCGGCGCGTGCTTGCCAAAGCGAAGACGGTCAACTCTCGATGCGTTCGCCCCGTGTTCGTCCACGGGGACTTCGTCGTCATCCGCTGGATTTTCGAGTTCGCCTGGCTCGACGGGACAGAGTCGAAGATGGAGGAGCTCGCCTATCAGCGGTGGGCCGGCGAGCGAATCCAGCAGGAAACGTTCTTCTACGACCCCGCCCAATTGGTGAAGCGATGACCGGCAGCCGCCCTCTGAAAACCTACCGCGGCAGCTGTCACTGCGGCGCCGTGACGTTCGAGATCGAGACGGATTTCCCCGAGCTCACCACCTGCGACTGCACGATTTGCCGCCGCAAGAACGCGCTGATGGTCAAAGTGCACGAAGATCGATTCCGCCTGTTGTCGGGGGAGGATTCGCTGACGGAATACCGGTTCCACACGATGACGGCACGCCACTATTTCTGCCGCACGTGCGGCATCTATCCCTTTCACCGGAAGCGCGTGACGCCCGACCATCTCGGCATCAACGTGTTCTGCCTCGATGGCTTCGACCCTGCGGACATCCCCGTGCGCCAGACGGTCGGGGCGGCGATGGAGTGATGGATGCGGCGACGATCGAGCTCTACGGCGCCCAGGCTTCGGGCTCGATCGCGGTGGAAGCCGCGCTCACGCTGATCGGGCTTCCTTACAGGCTGATCGAGGGCGCGACCTGGGCGCAGGAATCCGCCCGCGAGCGCGTGGCGCCGGTCAACTCGATGCGCCAGGTGCCGACGCTGATCGTTCCCGGTGGGGAAGTCATGACGGAAAGCGCCGCCATCCTGATCGACCTCGCCGACCGTCATCCCCAAGCGCGCTTGGGCCCCTCGCTCGCGGATCCTCGCCGCCGGCAATTCCTGCGCTGGATGGTGTACGTCTCGTCCGCCATTTACTCGCTGCACTGGATCAAGCCCGACGTCCGCCGCATCGGCGCGCCGGAATCCGCGCGGGACGCGGTCGTCGAAGCGGTGCACGAGCGGATCGCGTTCTGCTGGCAGAATATGGACGCGCAACTGACGCCGCGACACTATCTTCTCGGCGACGAGCTCACCGTGCTCGACCTGTACGTCACGGTGGTCTCACGCTTCGGGCCGTGGCGCCAGAAGTTCTACGCCGCGGCGCCGAAAATGACGCCAGTGGTGCGACGGGTCGATGCGGACCCCCGGCTCGCCGAGTTCTGGGCGCGGCGGTTTCCGTTCGACGACGGATGGGAGTGAAAGCCAAAGTGAGGAAAAGCTCATGTCGAAAATCGAAGAACGCCTCCGCAAGCTTGGATTGACCCTGCCGCCGCCGCTCACGCCGCCGCCGGGCGTCGTGCTGCCGTTTCGATTCGTCCACATCGTCGGACGGCGCGCATTGATCTCCGGCCACGGTCCGCAGAAACCCGACGGGTCGCTCCTGACCACGGGCAAGGTCGGGCGCGAGGTGAGCCTCGAGCAGGCCTACGACGCCGCGAAGCTCACCGGCCTCGCCATTCTCGGCAGCCTGCAGCGGGCGCTCGGCGATCTCGACCGCATCGCGCGCTGGGGCCGCGTGCTAGGAATGGTCAACTCCGCTCCGGGCTTCAATCGCCAGCCGCTCGTCATCAACGGCTTCTCGGACCTGATTCTCGAGCTCTACGGGCCGGAGGTCGGCGCGCATTCGCGGAGCGCCGTCGGACTCGCGGAGCTGCCGTTCGACATTCCCGTCGAGATCGAAGGCGAAGTCGAGATCGTCGACTAGCGGCTGCCCGACACGAATCGACTGCGCGCGCAACGGAGAAGCCCGATGCTGGAACTGCGACCCGCCTGCGAGCACTGCAACGTCGCGCTGCCTCCTGAATCCACGGCGGCCCGCATCTGCTCCTACGAGTGCACGTTCTGCGCGAGCTGTGTCGCGAACGTGCTCCACGACGTCTGTCCGAATTGCGGCGGCGGGTTCGT
>JADMIO010634438.1_pt1 | contig 49084 bp, 47 predicted proteins | sample 8958161 | NCBI WGS metagenome assembly JADMIO01 (sample SAMN16585339, study PRJNA669376) | soil metagenome | isolation source: Crop rotation soil | place: USA: Cullars Rotation, Alabama | collected 2011
GCCGCGACTTCAAGTCACGTGAATTCCAAGCTTCGGATCCCACTGTGCTGGAAAGTCGTCGATCCCGATCCAAACCTGGCTGCGCGACCCTTGCGCTGCCCGCCGGCAACGGAATCTAGCGTGCCGACACTGGCGCTGCACTGGCCGGCGCAGTCGCTCTTTCCAGAGGCGAACCGCTGCAATGGCTGCGGCCAGTGCCGCACTGAGTTACCGACCCAGCGGATGTGTCCGGTCTTTCGGGCCACTCATGCGGAGGAAGCTACACCGCGCGCAAAGGCGAACTTGCTACGCCAATTCTTCCAAGCCGACAGTCAAGGCCTTTCGCTCAGTACCAGAGAGGTGCGTGCTGTCGCGGATTTGTGCGTCCACTGTAAAATGTGTGCCGCGGAATGTCCCGCGCATGTCGAGATTCCCAAATTGATGCTGGAGGCAAAGGCTGCGAATGTCGCCGAGCACGGCCTGGACGGCTCGGACTGGTACTTCAGCCGGCTGGAACTCTTTGCCCGCTTGGGCAGTGCGGTATCCTTTTTGGCGAATCTGGCGCTGCGTAGTCGCTCTTCACGCTGGCTCTTCGACCGATTATTTGGCCTATCGCCTGAACGTCGCCTGCCTCGGTTTGCGACGCGCTCTTTCATGGCACGCGCGAAACGCCGCGGCTGGACGCGCAAGCCCAGCGGGGCCAAGCCAACCGTGGTCTATTTCGTGGATTTGTACGCGAACTATGTCGAGCCGCAAATTGCCGAGGCCAGCGTCGCGGTCCTGCATCATCACGGGTTCGATGTTTACATCCCGGCGGATCAGCGTGGCAGCGGCCTCGAAGCACTTGTGCATGGCGAAGTCGAAATCGCGCGGGAAATTGCCCAAAGAAATCTCCGCGCGTTAGCGGACGCCGCGCGGGCAGGTTGGCCAATCGTTTGCTCGGAACCCAGCGCTGCGCTGTCATTAAAACAAGACTACCTGGATATTCTGAATGATGACGACGCGCGTGTTGTGGCGGCACAAACCGTCGAGCTCACTACGTTCCTCTGGGCCCAGCATGAACGGGGCCAATTGCGTCTCGATTTGCAACCGCTTGATGTCGGCATCGGACATCACGTGCCCTGCCATATCAAAGCGTTGAAAGGACCGATCGCAGGACCTAACCTGCTCGCGTTGATCCCGCAGGCGCGCGTTCGAACCATCGATGCTGGCTGTTCCGGGATGGCCGGGACCTTCGGTTTCAAGTCCACCAACTACCGGCTTTCCCAGCGAGCGGGAGATGTGATGTTGACCGAGTTGCGCCGGCCCCGCTACCTTTTCGGCGCTTCTGAATGTAGCAGTTGCCGGCTGCAAATGGAAGATGGGGCTGAAAAACGAAGTTTGCATCCGATTCAGTATTTAGCCCTGGCATATGGGTTAGTTCCGGAAGTGGCGGATCGTTTGAAGGAACCTCTGCGAGAATTGGTTTTGCGATGAATGTGCTACTTTTTGCCCGTGCCCGGGACCTCATCGGAGCGGATCGCATCCAAATCGACCCGCCGGTACCCGTGACGATTGCTGCGCTTCGTCAGCGGTTGACACACAAATATCCCACAATGGCTGGATTGATCCAGAAGTCAGCATTCGCAGTTAACGACGAGTTTGCCGACGATGCGATGCAGATCCCGGACGATGCGGAAGTAGCCCTTTTGCCCCCGGTCAGCGGCGGCTAAAATAGAGGATGATGAGGTTGATGCGATCAGTGCTCCAGAGAATAGTTCAGTGCTCCAGAGAATAGTTGCATGATTCGACTTACGCGCGGTGTAATCGATTATCACGCTTTGACCGAGCACGTTCGCCGCGGTGACTGCGGTGCGGTTGTCCTCTTTCTAGGTACCGTGCGCGACATGACTGGTGAGTCGGTCACAGTTGCCCTGGATTACGAGGCGTATCCTGCGATGGCGGAAAAGAAGATGGCAGAGATCGAAGCAGAGACGCGCGCACGTTGGCCCGTCGGCGAGATGATTCTGGAGCATCGCTTGGGCCACCTGGTTGTCGAGGATATCAGCGTCGCGGTCGCTGTCAGCTGCCCTCACCGTGCGCAGGCGTTTGAGGCGTGCCGATTTGCAATTGATCGCTTAAAGGAATCGGTACCGATCTGGAAGAAGGAAAACTGGGCGGACGGGAAGACGGAATGGGTCCATCCGGGAACTTGAGCAACTCTATGAATTTACCTGTAGTCACACCATTGCCCAGCCGCGAGCCTTTGCTCGACACGTTCGGGCGGGTGCATAACAATCTGCGCATCAGTGTCACGGATCGCTGTAATTTGCGCTGCACCTACTGCATGCCCGAAGAAGTTGTGTTCATGGACAAGCACCAATTGCTAACGTTCGAGGAGATCACGCGCTTCGTTGAAATGGTCGCTCCCTTGGGTATCGACAAGATTCGCTTGACCGGTGGGGAACCTCTGCTGCGCAGGAACTTACCCCGACTTGTGGAAATGATCTGCAAAGTTCCGGGGATCAAAGATGTCGGCCTGACGACAAACGGCATCATGCTGGCGAACCTGGCACAACCGCTGTATGAAGCTGGCCTGCGCCGTATCAACGTCAGCCTCGACACGCTCGATCCTGGGCGCTTTCGCCAGTTGACGCGCCGCGACGGATTGGAAAAAGTCCTCGATGGCATTCTGGCCGCCCGGCGAGCAGGGTTCGATCCAGTGAAAATCAATGCCGTCAGCATTCGCGGCATAACAGAATCTGAGGTCATACCACTGGCCCGGTTCGCGCGCGAACACAAACTTGAGATGCGTTTCATCGAATACATGCCCATCGGGGCCGATCAATGGGAACGCGACAAAGTCTATTTCGCACATGAGATTCTTGATCAGATCGAGCAAGGTATCGGACCATTGTCTCCCGCCAAGGATTACGATCCGAAAGCGCCGGCCATGGAATTCGAATACGCTGACGGCGGTGGCCGCGTGGGCATGATCGCGTCCATCTCCAGGCCATTCTGCATGAGCTGCAATCGCGTCCGTCTCACTGCGGATGGGAAATTGCGCAATTGCCTATTCGCGCTTGATGAAGTCGATGTCAAACCAATGTTGCGTGACAATTCACCCGCAGAGGTGATTCAGTCGCTGGTGCGAAAAAACGTTTGGACGAAATGGGAAGGACACGAGATCAACTCAGCCCGTTTTGTCAAACCGCAACGGACCATGCACACAATTGGGGGTTGATGGAATCCAAACATGACTCCAAGAGTTGAATTCAGATACAGGCGTTCAGATCGTTGCTCGCTTGAGGACCAACAACGGGGGCGATAGGATGAACGCCTGTCGAGTTATAACATTTCGGCAAGACTGCCCGTAACCGTCTGCTGGCTCGAAGGACGAATTGGAATCGTCGTATCCACAGAAACAGCAGCCAAATCAAACCATAAGGTTTCTCCATCGCGCAATTCTGTTAACCCCAGCCAACTCCGGTTAATAATACGTGGATCATCAAGATGAATGTCGAACGTCGCAACCGTTGGGGTTCCATCCATGAAATGGATACGCCCAGTCGTTCCCTTGCGCTCGATGTACAACCTGCGAACGCGATAGCCAGGTATGCGATTCAGTTCGTCATCACGGCCGGTGAGGGGAAAGAGCACCATTTTGACAAGCTTTTCGTGGCAGCCAGCCAAGTGTTTACCAAGTCCCAACAATCGTTGGCCTTGGCTGCACAAGGCGTCCACCCCGATGGAGACGGGTTTGCCATCTGGCCATAAAACTTTGTAACCTTGTAGCTCAATTCTGCCCATTTGCCGATCACGTGATGGATCACGACGAAAAAGAAGGTTCAATGTACGTGCCACCAGGGCCGCTCTCCTAACAATTTGGAAACCTTATTATAACCCGGCAAGGGAAGAACCGGGATGTCCCTATCCCTTAGCATAGGCCATAGCTGCTGTTTGCCAAACGAAGGCATACAGTGCTCCATTGTTAAAGTAGGAAGTACGGAAGAATTGGCTAGGAATTCTGTTGATTTTTTAATAACCGAACCGGTCAGTGCAGCTTTGAAGAGTTTTTAGACGTGTTGAAATGCCAAAAGATTGTGCGGATTAATTAAACAGAAGCCCTTGTCCTGAATCCGTTTCTGGATTCTTCCATGGCTTTCCAAGCAGCTGATATGCCTTTGCTGTCGCCATACGGCCGCGTGAGGTTCGAACGATGAACTGTTCGCGAAGCAGGAACGGTTCGATTTCGTCGCTCAGAGTGTCAGCTGAAAGATTCATGGTTGCTGCCAGGGCCTCAACTCCAGTCGGCCCGCCCTCGAAGACATTGACAATGGTCTCTAAGTAACGGCGGTCCTGTTTATCCAATCCTAGCTCATCCACTTCTGCCATCTTCAAGGCAGCTTTTGCGATATTCAGATCGATGATTCCATCGCTCTCGCTGGCAGCGTAGCTCCTCGCCCACCACAGGCGGGAATTGGCAATACGCGGCGTACCTCGGCTTCGTCGTGCGATTTCAAGGGCTGCGTCTGGTGTGATTGTCGTGTTCAGTTTGCGGGAATTGATTTCCACGATGTGGGCCAATTCTTCGACGGTATAGTATTCGAGATGCTCGTGGATTTTGAAACGATCGCGCATGGGACTGGACAGCATGCCGCTCCGCGTGGTTGCACCGATCATGGTGAAACGTTTGAGCGGCATCGAGATCGTTCTTGCGTTGATGCCATCGCCCAGCACGATATCGACGCGGAAATCCTCCATCGCAGGATAGATGAATTCCTCCACGACGCGAGGCATCCGATGGATCTCATCAATAAACAGAATTGAACCCTCCGACGCGTTGGTCAAGAACGGCAACATATCGTGCGGTTTAGTCAGGGCCGGTCCACTGGTCATCTGTATCGTGGTGCCGAGCTCATTTGGCAACACTGTTGCGAATGTGGTTTTTCCCAATCCCGGTGGGCCGTCGAACAGCATGTGGGACATCGGCTCTTGGAGTTTCTTACATGCTCGTAAGATGATTTCGAGCCGGTGTTTCACTGCTTGTTGGCCGATGATTTCGCGCAAGTATCGTGGGCGCAAGGCGGAATCACGTTTTTTGTCATCGTCTTCAGGGAGTTCAGCTTGAACAATCGCTTGGCGGACCATGAAGCTATTTTCCTTCAAACCTGCGGAGCTTCGCGTTTACCCGTAGGCTCGCTGCGCGCGCCTGCAGGCTTCGGGGTTATTTGTGCTGATAAATCGCTACCAGGATTTCTTCGACGCTCTTGTAATTCTTGCCCGCTGCCAGGACCTTGTCGAGACGATCCCGTGCTTCTTGGGGGTTGTGGCCGACACTGAGCAGCGCTTGATACGCGTCTTCCAAGACGTTGCCCTCAACGGTGCTTGTTGTCGTGGCAGTCTCTCCGCTGGAGCTTGGAGACGTCATCAGCGCGAACTTGGTCACCTTCCGGCGCAGGGTGGCAACGACTTGTTCGGCGGTGGATGCCCCGATGCCGGGCAAGGTGGTAAGCCACTTGTTATCCTGGCGCTGGATGGCGTCGGCAATCTCCTTGATGGGGCGTACCATCGCTTTCATCGCTTTGCGGACGCCGACCTTGTCCACGGTGCAAAAGAGGTCGAAGAACTCCAGTTCCGCCTCCGTCTGAAAGCCAATCAGCCGGGGGACCATGCGTCCATGCGCCGGATTGCCTTCGAGGTAATGGCTCGTGTAAAGCGTTACCTCCGCCTTGTCTTTCAGCTGCAAGGATCGGCGGACAAATTCCGGGACAAGCACTTGGTATTCCCACGGGCCAACCTGCAGCCGAATCTCATCGTCCAGCACGCGATTCAGTGTTCCCGTAATTCTTGTAATCATGTTGAACTTGGAATTTTGAGATGATAATAATGGCACAATGCGATCGCCAAGGCATCTGCGACGTCGGGCGGCTCCGGCAGCGTCGTTAATCCCAGTTCTCGCTGAATGGTTCGTTGCACCTGGTCCTTGCTCGCTCGGCCATTGCCGGTGACGATTTTTTTTACTTTGGTGGAAGCGTAGCTGATGACCGGGATGTTTTGTTGAGCGGCCGCCAGGAAAATCACGCCACGGGCATGTCCCATCAAGATGGCAGTCCGGGGATGATTGTAATGCGCATAAAGCTGCTCGACAGCCAAGGATTCAGGTTCAAACTGGGTAATTATCTCCACTATACCATTGTACACAGAAAGAACCTTCTTCGCCATATCCGTTGCCTGATCGTCGGCGGTGCGAATGATGCCGGCCTCGCAAATCATCGGTCGCGCTTGGCTGGTTTCAAGCACTCCATAACCGGTAATACGAAGCCCGGGATCGATGCCAAGAATGCGTCGCGGCGTGGTCATGGGGCGTGCATCCTGCGTAGGTATTTATCCCCTCTTCCTCTGCGAGGGATTGGGACGACGGCGCATCATCCTGTGCCTCGTAACTCCGCCCTCGCCCCCGGCCCCTCTCCCAGAGGGAGAGGGGAGAGTACTTAAGTGTTATTCCTTCCGCCACAACGTTCCACTCGGACGGTCTTCCAACGTCACGCCCAGCGCGCTGAGGCGTTTACGAATCTGATCGCCGAGAGCGAAATTCTTCGATTTACGTGCCTCCGCGCGCAAATCGATAAGAAGCTGCATCAGTCCTTGGACGAGTTGCACAGAACGGTCATCTGCCTTTTCCTTTGCATGCGGCTTGTCAAACACGCCAAGAAGTCGGCTCAATTCCTTCAGAAACAGCACGCCTTGCTCGAAGCAACGCATGTCCTGCGGCGTCTGCGTGCCGGCTTCGAGTTGGCGGGTATCCGCAAAGCGATTGAGCCCTGACAGGAGTTCATAAAGTACGCCGACCGCGCCGCCCGTGTTGAAATCATCATCCATGTGTTCCAGAAATTTCTGGCGCAGTCCGGCAAATTCGGCAGCGGAGGGAATGCTTGGTTCGTTGGCTGCGATCACCTGTCGCACCGTCGGCGCATCGAGTGTGTAGAAGTTCTTCTTGGTGATGCGCTCGAAACGCTCAAAGAAGCGATAGAAGCCATCGAGTCCGCGACGCACTTCTTCCAGACGTTCCTCGCTGTAGTCGATGGGCCGGCGATAGTGCGTGGCGAGCAAGAAGAATCGCAGGGTCTCGGGGTCATGCTTTTGCAGCACTTCGCTGACGACAAGAGTCGCTTTCTTCCTTTGTTCTTCCTCTTTGGTTTTGGACACCTTCGCGCCGTCAATTTTCATCAAGCCATTGTGCATCCAGTAATTGACGAAGGTGCAGTCGTTGAATGATTCGGACTGAGCGAGCTCGTTTTCATGATGGGGGAATTGAAGATCAAGACCGCCGCCGTGGATATCGAGCGTTTTGCCCAGAAGCTTCATGCTCATGGCCGAGCATTCTATGTGCCAGCCAGGACGTCCATTTCCCCAAGGACTTGGCCAGGATGGCTCGCCAGGCTTGGCTGATTTCCACAGGGCGAAGTCGCCGGGGCTGCGTTTCCTCTCGCTTACTTCAATGCGAGCGCCCGCTTCTAATTGTTCGGGATCGCGATTGCACAATTTGCCGTAATCGTCATCTCTGGTCACATCGAAATAGACATCGCCGTTGGCGGCGTACGCGAATCCCTTGGAGATGAGGCCCTGGATGATTTCAATGATGTCGGCGATGTGGTGCGTCGCCCGCGGCATTTCGTCAATGCCGGTCACGTTGAGCTTTTTCAGGTTCTCGACATAGTCCTTGGTTACGCGTTCAGCCAGCTCGGACACGCTGATGCCATGCTTTGGGGCCTCGATGATCAGTTTGTCATCGACGTCGGTGATATTAACGACAAATGTTACGTGATAGCCAAGATAGCTGAGATAGCGCTTGACCGTGTCGAAGATGACAGGTCCGACCATATGGCCCAGGTGGCTTGGTTTGTAGACGGTCGGGCCGCACACGTACATGCCGACTCTGCCTGGCACGATTGTTTTGAACGGCTCTTTCTGCCGGGTAAGGGTGTTGTAGACACGTAGATTGTGTTCCATGGCCGACTTCATCCTCAGATTCCGCAACGCGCTTGCACAAGGAACATAGCGAGCCTGCGGGGTTAGCCTTTTTCCATCAATACGATCGCCTGACACCCGATCGCTTCGGCGCGGCCGATCGCGCCGACCTTTTCGCCGGTCTTTGCTTTGACATTCACGTCAGTCACGGGAAGACCCAGCAACTGGGCGAGGTGTTCGCGCATCTTGGCCTTGATGGCGCCGAGTTTCGGTTCCTGGGCGAAGATGGTGCAATCGACATTGACCACACGGCAACCCAGTTCGCGCACACGGCGCAGCGCTTCCATGACGAAGAAACGTGAATCGCAGTCCTTGTAGTTCGGATCGGTATCCGGAAAAGCGTCGCCGATGTCCCCCAATCCCGCCGCGCCGAGAAGTGCGTCGGTGAGCGCGTGCAAGACGACATCCGCATCACTGTGCCCGATCAGGCCACGCGAGTGTTCGATGCGCAGTCCGCCAAGCATAAGCGGGCGATCCGGTCCCAGGCGATGCGTGTCGTGACCCAGGCCGACTCGGAACATAGCCAATCCTCACCCAGGATGGTGATTGTAACGAAAACAAGCTGCAAATGACAACACGAGTCCGGACACACACGGTTTTGTTTAGCCGCGACCCGACGGGGAGCGGGCCAAACGCTCCCCGTCGGGTCGCGGCTAAACACCCGCGGTCGGATGCGGTTCATATACCGCCAAAACTGCTTGAGTGTTCGACGGCGAAATTCTCGAAGCGCATATACTGCTTCACGTACATCAGCGACACTTCGCCTGTAGGTCCGTTGCGCTGCTTGGCGACAATGACCTCGATCAAACCTTCGTGCTGTCCTGGTTCATTATCGGGCCGGTGCAGCATCATCACTGTGTCGGCGTCCTGCTCGATAGCGCCGCTTTCCCGCAAATCGCTTAGGCGTGGGCGATGGTCCTGGCGGTCCTCTGAGCTGCGATTAACTTGTGCAAGGGCGAGCACAGGGACTTTCAATTCCCGCGCCAGGAATTTCAGGCGGCGCGAGATGCCTGCAACCTGCTCTTGACGGCTCTCGCGGCGGTCGTCCGGGTCGATCAGTTGAAGGTAATCGATGATGACGAGGCGCAGGTCATGCCGTTTCTTCAAACGTCGCGCGTTGGCGGCAATTCGCAGCATATTTTGGCCTGGCGTATCGTCAATGAAAAGTTTGCCTTCGCTGAGGAGGCTACCGGCGTCCATGATTTTCGTTTCTTCATCGGAATTGAGATAGCCGCGACGCAGCTTGTGGCTGTCCACACGCGCCTGGCAGCAGAGCAAACGTTCCGCCAGCTCGACCCTTGCTTGCTCAAGGCTCACGAAGAGCACGGGTAGATTTTCCTCGATTACGACATGCCGGGCGATGTTGAGGGCAAAGGCTGTCTTGCCGATGCTCGGCCTGGCGGCGAGTACGATCAATTCGGAGTTCTGAAAACCAGCCAGGAGATTATCCAGATCGAGGTAGCCGGTTGCAATGCCGCTTAATTCATGCTCGCCGCGTTTCTTGCGATAATCGAGCCGATCGTACGCTTCCTTGAGCGCTTCTTCCAGGGTAATGGTATCTCCTGTGATACCCATTTCAGCGATATCCAGAACACGGCGCTCGGCCGAGTCGAGCAATTCTGCGGGCGGCAGCACTTGATCGTATGCCTCAGCCTGCAATTCGGTACAAGCATGGATCAAGTTGCGCACGATGGCTTTCTGGCGAATGATGTCCGCGTAATGGCGAAAATGCGCTGCGCTCGGCGCCGCGTCCCACAATTCCATCAAATACTTAGGACCGCCGACATCTGCGATCAACTTGTTCTGCATCAGGTATTCGGCCACCGTGACAATGTCGGCCGGTTTGCCGGAATCGTCATTCAATTTGGTGATGGCTTCGAAAATCTTCTGATGCGCGAATTGGTAAAAATCATCGGCACGGACAAGAGTAACGGCGTCGGGAATGACGTTGTTGTCACGCAACATGCTGCTGAGCAGACTGCGCTCGGCATCCCGATTGTGCGGGGGAAGTCGGTCCATGACGTTGGGATCAGGATACATGACCGTGTCTCCTGGTTTTTCTCCCCTCATCCGGAAGAAGCGGGGTCGGGGTTGAGGGCCTATGCGGCCTATGAAACAGCTGTAAATTCGGCCCCTGGCGAGCTGGACCAAATACAAACAGCCCGACCTGTTATGGCCGGGCTGTCATGGTAGCAAATCATGGCAATTATGGCGCGATTACTTTTTGTCCGGTTGTTTCATGGGGACAACCATGACCTTGACCTTGGACATGATGTCGTAGCCGAGATTCAGATCGACTTCGTACAGTCCGCATTGCTTGATGATGCCAATTTGTTCGAGTTTCACCATTTCCGGCTCGACCTTGAGGTTCTTTCCTTTTAGCGTGCGCGATATATCTGCCTCGCCCACAGACCCATACAGGTGGCCTTCCTCGTTGGCATTGGCTTCGATGGTCAGCTGCGGCACGCGGGCAATCTGCTCGGACAGTACCTTCAGATCGGCGAGCTTCGCTTCCTTGGCCTGCGTAACGCGCTTTTTGTGCAAGTCGAGTAAACGCAGATTATGCTGCGTCGGTACGGTGGCCATGCCCTGCGGCAGCAGATAATTGCGGGCGTAGCCGGCCTTGACCTCAACCAGCTCTCCTTGTTTGCCAAGGTGAGGCACATCGTCGGTCAGCAGCAGCTGCATGCCGCCATGCTTGCCCTTCAGTAAGTGACGGTGTTTTTTCGTTGGCATAGTACCTTTACCTAAAAACCCCCCAGGAATCGCTGCGCTCATCCTGGGGCTTGACCGGGCAAAATTCAAAACGGAATATCTTCTTCCCCAGCTCGCGGCGGAGGCGCATCCATGTGATTATCGGGAACGGGATCGAAATCGTGGCCAGGCGGCGGCATATCGGACTGTCTTGAGGGTGGTGAGCTGCGCGGTCCACCGCCGTCTTGACGCGGCTCGAGAAACTGCATGCTGTCCAGCACAACTCGCAGCTGCGAACGCTTTTGTCCGTCCTGGGTTGTCCATTGATCCAGTTTCAGATGACCTTCGAGGAATACCTGATTGCCTTTGTGAAGATAGTGCTCGACATTGTCCGCAAGTTTTCCGAATTCGCCACGGTTAAAGGCGTCCACATCGATGAAAACCGGTTCATCTTCAAATTGACCAGTTTGTTGATTCTTGCGACGATTATTTACGGCAAAGCCGAACTTGGCGACTTTACCCCCGTTCGCGAACATTCGCACCTCCGGATCACGCGTCAACCGGCCGATCAACATGACTTTGTTCAAGTTCGCCATAAGGAAAGCTCCGATCTGGTATCAGAGGGTTGATGGGCCAGGGACTCGGATACCTTGTAATGTGGGTTGTATTCTGGTGTAATGTTTGTCGCAAATGCCCACAACCACCAGCATGATACCAGATCCGGCGCTCAATCGCGAGGTTCGTTGCGTCTTGGCCGTCGCGGACCGTGACCTCCATCCACTCCCACCTCTTCGATCGGTCCTTCTTCGCCGGTCGGTTCTTCCTGCATATTGTGCAAAGCTACCGCATGTTCCCCCTTGGCGAGGGCCAGCATGGTATCAACGAGCTTTGGATGGATTTTCAGAATAATCAAGCGCAGAATCGTTTCGTTGAGTGAGCAGTCATGCTCGATGGCGACAAGATTCTTGCCTTCCGAGGAAAAATAGGTGAGATAGTAAATGCCCTTTTTTTGATTCCTGATGGGGTAGGAGAATTTCCGCTCGTCCCATACCCGACTGACGAGTACTTCAGCGTTATGCTTTTCGAGGATTCCGCGAAGCTGCTTGTCGGCGGTTTCCAGATTGCCGGCAACTTTTGACGAATCCAGGATGAACATGCACTCATAAACATTTGCTGGCATTGGCTTGAAATCCTTGCGTAATCACGTGTGAAAAAGCGAAGTGCATGGGCCACCCGCTAACCGTTATACTCATTCATGCATTTTTCGATGCCTTGCCTCACCCACAAGACAACTCCCTGCACGGCCAACTCAACGGCGTCCTCGATGGTCGATTTCTCGCTTGGTTTGAACTTGCCGAGCACGTGATCAACCGCATCGTTGTCTTCGCGCGGCGAATCAACGCCGATTCGCAAACGAGGATACTCCGTTGTACCCAGATGGCTCTGAATATCCCGCAGGCCGTTATGACCTCCGTGGGTCCCGCGCGCTCGAAACCTCAGCTTGCCAAGGGGCAAACTCATATCGTCGCAAACGACCAGCACATCGTTGTGCTCGAGCTGGTAAAAATCGATTGCTTGCCTCACAGCCCTTCCACTGAGGTTCATGAAAGTTTGCGGCTTCATCAGCAAGACTTTTTCCGTGCCGGCGAACCACTCGGCGACCTCTGCATCAAACCGCGATTGGCTGGTGCCGACATCCGGAGCCGCCGCGAGTGCCTGGATCACAGCGAAGCCAATGTTATGGCGGGTTCCATCATAACGTTTGCCCGGATTACCGAGGCCCACGACCAGTTTCATGAGCAGACTCACCCACGCCGTTTTCAGCTTGGCAGGGCCAACAAAACTCAAGCGGCAGATAGATGACCTATTCGGCTTCCTCTTCCCCCTCGGCTGCCTTGCGGCCGATGATTTCCGGTTCCGCCGCTTCGGCCGTCGGTGTCGGGGCCGCAACAACTTCTTCGACCTTTGGACTTACCTGTACAATGATGGCGTCCTTGTCGTTCTTCACAACCACGCCTTCCGGCAATGTCAGATCGCGGACGTGGATTGCCTGATTCAATTGCAATTCGCCAATCGGTACACGAATCGACTCCGGAATACTGGTGAGCCGACATTCGACCGTCAAGTTATGAATCGGCTGGACCAAAACGCCGCCAGTGACGATGCCGGGCGCCGTGCCGCGCAATTCCACACGCACTTCGATCGTGATGGTTTCATCGGCAGCCACGCGATAAAAGTCGACGTGGAGGATATCATGGCCAAGCGGATCCCAATGCACATCGCGCAGCAACACTTTTTGGGTGTTACTGTTCAACTTCACGTCATACACGCGCACGCCATGGCGGATCGCTTTGTAAAGCGCATCACTCGGCACGGCGAGGGCAACCGTGGCTTCCTCATGTCCGTAGATTACGGCGGGAATATACGCTGTTTTCCGCAATTGGCGCGCAGCATTTGTCCCTAGTTTCTGACGCTGCGTAACTTCCAGTACGACCGATTCAGCCATGATTCCGATACTCCTGCAACGACTTATCCAGGGGATGTATTCCCCACCCCTTCATCGTTTTGGGGAAAGTGATATTATTTGAATCGACACGGCTTGTTACAAGAGGCGGCGGGAAAAAACGTTGAAAAATGCCAAGCGCCGCCAAACCAACCATGAAGAATCCTCACTGAATCGCAAGGCGGATAATGGCCAGGAAGAGATCGGCTTGCAGGCTCGCACCGCCTACCAAGGCGCCATCGACATCGGGTTGATGAAGCAGTGCGCTGACATTTTCCGGCTTGGCGCTCCCGCCGTATTGAATGAGAAGATTCTGGCCCGCTTGCTCGCCGCACATTTGGCTAACGCGCTTGCGGATGAAAACGTGTGCGTCCTGGGCTTGCTGGGGCGTTGCGTTGACTCCGGTGCCGATGGCCCAGACTGGCTCGTATGCAACCACGACGTTCGATAGTTGCTCTGCGCTAATCTTGGCGAGCGATCCCGTTAGCTGTGTTTCGAGCACCACCTCGGTGCGGTTCGACTGCCGGTCCCCAAGCGTTTCGCCGATGCACAGGATAACTTTGAGTCCTGCCTTCAAGGCGGCATGTACCTTTTCGTTGATGAACGCATCCGTCTCACCGTTCTTCTGGCGGCGCTCGCTGTGACCGAGAATCACGTACTGGCATCCGACATCGACCAGCATTGACGGGCTGACTTCGCCGGTGAATGCGCCCTCTTCCTTGGGGTAGCAATTCTGTGCGCCAAGGGCGACAGGTGTCCCGCGTACCACCTGGGCAACCCGCGCCAAAAACGGAAACGGCGGACACACAGCAACCGTGACGCGCGTCTCGTTTGCGAGTCCCTTCACGATGGCCGATGCCAACAGCTCGGCGGTGATGCTGCTCGTGTACATCTTCCAGTTTCCGGCAATGAATTTTTTGCGCATGGTGAATTTCCCGACTGCGTGTGATTTGCCCGCCAGTGACGACCGTGGAGTCTAAACTATGGAACCCGAACATCGTCGGGAATCTGCCAGTTGATTTCCGGCTTGCCCCAGGACCGCAACGCCTGATTCGTCTTGGAGAAAGGCCTGCTGCCGAAAAAGCCGTTCTTGGCGGAGAGCGGTGAAGGGTGAGCGGACGCAAAAATAACATGCTTCGATGTGTCGATGATCTTCTTTTTGGCCTGCGCGTGATTGCCCCAGAGCAGGAAAACCATCGGGTCGCCGCGCTCGCTCAGGTGGCGGATGATCGCATCCGTGAAGATTTCCCAGCCCTTGCCGCGATGGGAATTGGCGACGTGAGCACGCACGGTAAGGACGGTGTTCAGCAAAAGCACGCCCTGCTGCGCCCACGGAATGAGGCAGCCGTGTTTCGGCTTGGTGCAACCAACGTCGTCCTTCAACTCTTTGAAGATGTTCAGAAGCGATCCCGGCATCCTGACACCGGGCAGAACCGAGAAGCTCAATCCGTGAGCTTGGCCCTCGTTGTGGTATGGATCCTGCCCGAGGATGACGGCGCGAACATCCGAGAAGGCGGTCAGTTGTAGAGCCGTGAAAACACGATCGGCAGGAGGATAAATCACATATTGCTGGCGTTCTTCCGTGAGGAATTCCTCCAGTTGCCGGAAGTAGGGCTTGGTGAGTTCAGCGCCGACGACTTTCTGCCAGGACGCGGGCAGTTTCATGGGCCGATCCTCACACCATCAGAAGGTCTTGCCAAACAGATCCGCCAATTTGCGAATTTGCACCATCAGCTGAGCATATTTCGGCGGCAAGAGTGCTTGCGGGCCGTCCGATAACGCTTTTTCCGGGCAACTGTGTACCTCGACATGTACCCCGTCGGCGCCCGCAGCAACGGAGGCGCAAGCCATCGACGGGATCAGGTCAGGCCGGCCGGTGGCGTGGCTGGGATCAACGATGATCGGCAGATGGCTCATGCTCTTCACATTGGGCACGGAACTCATGTCGAGCATGTTGCGAGTTGAATCTTCGAACGAACGCACACCGCGCTCGCACAGGACCAAATTGGGATTGCCTTCAGCGAGCACATATTCCGCAGACATGAGCATGTCCTTCACCGTTGCGCTCATGCCGCGCTTCATTAGCACAGGCTTTCGCGTTTGGCCGACCTCCTTGAGCAGGTCGAAATTCTGCATATTGCGCGCACCGATTTGGAACATGTCGGCATAGCGTTCGATCAGAGGAACCTGGCGTGGGTCCATCACTTCGGTTACGACCGGCATTTCGTGCTTCGCGCCCACGTCACGCAGGATCTTCAAACCTTCCTCGCCGAGCCCCTGAAAACTGTAGGGGCTGGTGCGCGGCTTGAACGCTCCGCCGCGAAGAATATTTGCCCCGGCTTTCTTGACCGCGCCGGCGATTTCGTCAAGAATCTCCACATTCTCGATGGCACATGGGCCGGCAATCATGGCCAGCGAACCGCCGCCGATCTTGACCTTGCCCACCATGACCATGGTGTCTTTCTTGTTGAACTCCCGACTGGCCAGCTTGAACGGCTTCATGATCGGCAGCACTTGCTCAACGCCGGGAATCGCTTGCAACGGCTCGGTCTGCAGCTTGTTCTCGTCGCCGATGACGCCGATAATCGTGCGATGTTCTCCCTGGCTAACATGGGGCTTTAACCCAAGCTCATGAATGCGTTCAACAACGTGCGCCACCTCGGCAGGAGTGGTATCGGGTTTCAAAACAATGATCATTGGAGTAATCCGAATGGTTGCTAGTTGCTAGTTGCCAGTTGCTAGCTAAAAACTAGCAACTAGCAACTGGCAACTGGCAACTCGCGTTAACTAACCGTTGCTATGGGGAAGGAACCCAGAATAACAAGTTGTTCGCAATGCTGCTGTAGCGCATGTAGGGATCGTTTGACTTTGGGATCCTCCACATGACCCTCGAAGTCTACAAAGAACATATACTCATTTTTGCCGTTCTTGGCTGGGAAAGATTCGATCCACGTTAAATTGAGTTTGTTTTGCTTGAAAACGTCCAGTGCTTCAACCAAAGATCCTGGGTTGTTGGGGACCTTGAACATCATGGCTGTTTTGTCGGTGCCGGAGCGCGGCGCCTCTTGATGTCCTATGACCGCGAAGCGGGTTTCATTGTGGGTGTAGTCTTCGATGTCGCTGAAGAGGATCCGCAAGCCATATTTGACCGCTGCCTGACGGCTCGCGACAGCAGCGGCTCCTGGTTCTTGTTGTGCCAGCTGCGCAGCGACGGCGGTGCTGGAAACATCTTTCAAGTCGGCGTGCGGTAGGTTCTTGCTCAACCAGTTCCGGCATTGGGCAAGTGCTTGTGGTTTGCTGTAGACCCGGCGAATCTGCTCCTGATCGCAGTTGGCCAACAGGTTGTGATGAATGCGCAAACGCACTTCTGCGCAGATTTTGAGGTGGGGCAGCCTCATGAACATGTCGAGGCTCTCGGAGACGCCGCCATCGGTAGAATTCTCCAAAGGCACGACACCATAATCGACATGGCTGCGGTTCACTTCTTCGAATACCGACATGATGCTGCCGACACGCATGTATTCGATGGCTTGGCCAAACCGCTCGACAGAGGCTAAATGGCTGTAACTATATTCTGGACCGAGGTATGCGACTTTGATGATTTTCTGCAACGCACGTGAGCCGCTGATGATCTCGCGAAAGACCGCGCGAATCGTTACCTCGTCGAGTGGCCCCTTGTTGGTCTCGATGACATTCTTCAAGACCTCCTCTTCTCGAACGGGGGAAAAAACTTCGGTACTGTTCTCGCTCTTGAGTTTGCCGATTTCGCCCGCTGCTGATGCACGTTCGTTCACCAGCTTGAGAATTTGAAGGTCAAGTTTGTCGATACTGGCACGAAGGCTTTTCAGTTGCGCAAGCGTCTTTGCAGAAAGAGCTTGGTCATTCTCGGATTTGCGCGCCATCGTCGAGATCTCGTGGTGGGTTGCGTGCGCGGTTTCCGTCAATCTAGGCATCTGGCAGACAGGCGTCAACCAGGAAACCTCCATAAATCTTAGGAATATTTGCATATTCTGTTGGTCCGGTTGATAGCTCTCACTTCGCGGCGGTCTAACGGCAATTGGACTGTCATTTTGTCATGTTCTCGCATGTTTACCGTCGTTCCGAAGTGTTACCGCGCGAGAATCATTTGTGTAACACAAGGAGCATTCGTGATTTGCAATGTCGGGTTTCAGTTTGTATTCCACGGCACAATTCTTGCACCTAATGGAGAGCATTTGCACTGAGTACGAGAATAACCTGCGCCTCTAAAATACATTCGTATAGAACTCCGGGAACAGAGAATCCTGGCATGAAAGGAAATCGGTATGGCTGAAGAAAAAATCATTGGCATTGACCTAGGCACCACCAATTCGGTTGTCGCGGTCATGGAAGGCGGCGAAGTGAAAGTGATCGCCAACCAAGAAGGCCATCGGCTGACCCCCAGCGTTGTTGCCTTCACGGACAAAGGCGAACGGTTGGTCGGCGATCCTGCCAAGCGCCAAGCAGTCACTAATTCACGACGCACGATCTATTCCATCAAACGTTTCATGGGCCGTCGTCACAACGAAGTGCAGTCCGAAGAAAAGCTGGTCCCCTACAAGATTGTCGGTGGTTCCCAGGAACTGGTGAAAGTCGATATCGACGGAAAGCAGTATACCCCGCCGGAAATATCAGCGCTGATCTTGCGCAAACTCAAAGAAGCGGCGGAAGCCTATCTTGGCCACACGGTTCGTAAAGCGATCATCACGGTGCCGGCATACTTCAATGACGCCCAACGTCAGGCGACCATCGATGCCGCCCAAATTGCCGGCTTCGATACCGAATGGGAAATCGAAGATCCCAAAACGAACAAGAAATCCAAGCAACGGATGCGCATCATCAACGAGCCGACCGCTGCGTCGCTCGCATACGGCCTTGACAAGAAGAAGGACGAAAAAATCGCGGTGTTCGACCTCGGCGGCGGCACATTTGATATTTCGATTTTGGATGTCGGCGATGGCGTGTTCGAGGTCAAGGCAACCAACGGCGATACCCACCTCGGCGGGGACGACTTCGATCAAACTCTCATCGATCACGTCGCGACAGAGTTCCAGAAGGAAAACGGCATCGACTTGCGCAAAGACCCCATGGCGCTGCAGCGCCTCAAGGAAGCCTGTGAGCAGGCGAAGAAAGACTTGTCGCAGCAGGTGCAAACCGACATTAACTTGCCGTTCATCACCGCGGACGCCAGCGGCGCGAAACATTTGCAGAAGACCATCACGCGCTCGAAGTTCGAGCAGTTGGTGGAACCATTGATTCAGCGCTGTAAGGCTCCTGTACTACAAGCGATGAAAGACGCCGGTTACAAACCCAGCGAAATCGACGAGGTAGTGCTGGTCGGCGGCATGACCCGTATGCCGCGTGTTCAGCAATTGGTTAAGGAGATTTACGGCAAGGAAGGCCACAAGGGCGTGAACCCCGACGAAGTGGTGGCGGTCGGAGCAGCCATTCAGGGGGCGCAGATTCTTTTGGGTAGCCTGTCGCAGGTCGTGTTGGTCGATGTCACTCCGCTATCCTTGGGCATCGAAACCCTCGGGGGCGTATTCACCAAACTCGTGGAGCGCAATACGACTATTCCGACGACCAAGAAGGAAATCTTCTCCACGGCTGACGACAATCAGCGTGCGGTCACCGTCAAGGTGTATCAGGGTGAACGTCCCATGGCGACGGATAACCGCTTGCTCGCGCAGTTTGATCTTGTGGATATCGAATCAGCCCCGCGCGGCATGCCTAAGATTGAGGTTTCTTTTGACATTGACAAGAACGGCATTCTGAATGTCACGGCGCGCGATCAAAAGACCGGCAAGGAAGTGCAACGAAAAATCGAGCAATCCAGCGGCTTAAGCACCGACGAAGTCGAGAAGATGCGCCGCGACGCCGAACGCTTCGCCGACGACGACAAACGCAAGAAGGAATTGGCGGATGCACGCAACGAGGCCGACACCATAGCCTGGCAGGTCGAGAAAACGCTCAAGGAAGCAGGCGACAAGCTGCCGGAGAGCGACAAGTCTGCGGTCACGGCTGCTATCGACAAGGTCAAGCAGGCCAAGGAGGGCAACGATATCGAAGCGATCCGGCAAGCAGTGAACAACCTTCACACAGCAGCGCACGCGATGGCTCAGCATGTGGGCCGTGGCGCGGGTACGCCCCCCGGCGGCTCTACCGGTACAGGCGAAGCCAGCACCGGCGACGGCAAGACGGGTGGTGATGATGTCATCGATGCCGAATTCGAGGTGAAGAAATAAATGGGTGCCTCACTGAGGCGAACCCCAACTGCGAAATCCGAAAATCGAAATCCGAAATCCGGAACAAATTCAAAATTCCAAATGAGAAAAACGCTATCTGTTTTTTCTTATTGGAATTTTGAATTTGTTTCGGATTTCGTTTTTCGGATTTCGGATTTTTTGTCACCCTGTGCGTTGGCGATTCCGCCGATCAACGAACATCTCATTCGGGAAGCTTCAGCCGAAATCTCATTCGTTCTCCGCCACGCAACACGTTCAACGTGACTTCCTGGCCGACGCGGTGGTACAAGCGTAGGTAGGCCTCGAATTGGCGCGCCGTCATGAAGAACGGCTTATCGTCAATACCCAGGATAATGTCGTTCGTACGCAAGCCTGCATGGCGGGCGGCTGGTGGTAGGAAATTCATATGGCGATATGCTAGCTGGCGTGAATCCAGGCCAAGCTGGACGCGTTCCTCCGCTGTGAGATCGTCGCCGACGATGCCGGGCGAAGGCGACATGCTCTTGAGAGACCAGCGCCAGGAGACGTCCGTTTGGCGCCAGTTCTCCGGCAGTGCAATGACCGACTTGTTCACCTGCGTTCCACTCTGCCAGTCGAGCGTGATTTCCCCTCGTTTGGGTGCCATATGCAGAGCATACTGCACGTCGGCGCTACTTGCGATCGGCATGTTGTTGATGCTCTGCAGCAGATCCTTGGCTTTTAGACCTGCCTTGGCCGCAGGCGATTTCGGTTGCACCTGTGTGACCCGGTTGCCCTGAGCCACGTCGAGCGATAGGCCAATGTTCTCTGGTTGGGGATAAACCCACACATCGTCGAGCGACCATCGACCTTGGCGCTGTAGGAAATCGCGGCGAAATTCATGGACGTGATGGCAATGAATACATGCATTGGCAGGTCGTTTCGCCGCCGCGGGGTAATCTTCAGCACGCATGGGTTTGCGCTCCTGCGGTTTCTCCAGCGGCGAAGACCTGAAACGTTTCAAGGCTGCATCCAGGCTGTGACGCAATGCGGGCAAAGACAGGTATTTACCAGGCGTGTCCGCATCTCGGCCTCCGAAGCGACCGAGGATTTGCCCTTCTGCAGTCATGAAGAAGGCATACCAAGGCAGATCGAAATCGAAATCAAAGATAGATAGATCGAGCCCGCGCATATTGCCGGGGCGCAGCAACACGTACTCCTGCGCGAGGGTGCGAATCTCAGGGTCGAGACGAGCAACCTGCTCGTCAAAGCCTTTTTCGTCACGTCAGTGCTTGCAGGACAGGACCGCAAAAATGGGCTTGTTTGCTTGGCGCGCGAGGCGTTGCGCGGTTGGCCAATCCACGTGCCAAACCGGTTTTTGCTCAGACGGGTCCTGAGCGAACACTAGCGCTCCGCACGACAAAGCCAAGATGAGCAGAGCCACGTGCATTTTCATACAGTAATCCCCAACTACGTCCACGCCTTATGTTATACCAAATGATCGAAGTGCAAGGCTAAGCCAGAGGAAATAGTCTAATCCGTCGGACGGCGACGGAAGGAAGGACTCACTTCATGCAACGGCGCACGCGGATTGTCGCCACATTAGGTCCTGCAACCGACCGTCCTGGCGTCTTGGAGCAACTTCTCGATGCGGGATTGGATGTTGCGCGCATCAATTTTTCGCATGGCAGCGCGCAGGACCACGTCACACGAATCCAACGACTTCGGCAGCTTGGAGAACAGCGCCAGCGTAGCGTGGCGGTGCTTGGGGATTTACCCGGTCCGAAACTGCGCGCGGTTATCGACGAAGGAATCCCCTTATGTGTCGGGCAGACGCTGACGATGGCCACCAAACCACAAGCGGCAGCAGATATTTCTCTCAGCGAACCGGAAGCCACCGCCGAAATCAAGGCCGGTCAGCGGGTGCTGCTTGACGATGGGCGTTTACAAGGGCGTGTCGCGGCCGTCGGCAAAGATGTTTTCACGCTAATCGTCGAGGTCGGCGGTACGCTCCTACCCAACAAAGGCATCAATTTGCCCGATACCGCAATGCACATGCCGGCCGTGATGAGACGCGATCGTGATGCGATTGCCGTGGCCATGCAGGCTGGCGTCGATTGGCTCGCGCTCTCCTTCGTGCGCGATGCATCCGCGGCGCAAGAGCTGCGCGACGTGATACGCGGCTATGGCGCGCCGATGCCAATCCTGGCGAAAATTGAGCGGCCCGAAGCGGTCACACAATCGGCAGAAATCATCGCCGCTTTCGACGGCGTCATGGTTGCGCGCGGCGATCTCGGCGTGGAGATTGCCCTGGAAAAAGTGCCGCATGTCCAAAAGCAACTCATCATGCAATCCCGTATCGCCGGCAAGCCTGTCATTACTGCCACCGACATGCTTGATTCGATGCGGCAGAATCCAAGGCCGACGCGCGCCGAAGTCAGCGATGTCGCTAACGCGGTCTATGACGGAACCGATGCCGTGATGCTGTCCGGTGAATCCGCCGTCGGCAATTATCCGGTCGAGGCGCTGACGTGCATGAATCGCATTTTGTCTGAGGCGGAAACTCATCAAGAAGAAGACGGTCCGCGCCTTGTTGCTGTGCCGCGGGGTGAAATGATTGATCATGTCACGCATGCGATTTGCGACTTGGCGCATGCAACCGGCGCGACGGCAATCATCACACCGACGCTGACAGGACAGTCAGCCCGGCTAGTTGCGCGTCATAGGCCAAAACCAGCAATCATTGCCGTCGCAACGGACGAAGCGGTCGTACGGCAACTGTCCGTCGTATGGGGAGTGCAGGGAATTACGATGCCATTCGCGCTTCAACGAGGCGACGACCGTCTCGAGGCAGCTGTTCGATCTGCGTATCTCGCCGGGGCTATCCCATCGGGTTCGCTCGTTATTGTGCATGCGGAGCATCCCGTTGAAGGTGGTGCCGGCTTCCCGACCATCCGCGTGGTTCGCGTCGGCGAAGGGGGATGCTCATCGGAACCGTGACGTAACAGCTGCGCGCTATGCCGCTCGTACTGTACTGGCGTTCAAACAGATAGAGTCCCAGCGATTGCGCTCCATATATCCGGCGAAGGGACCGCGCCCGCATAACAGGCTCGCCAAACGGTACCGCAGCCGCCGTGTCCAGCTCGTCTCCGGCTCCCGTGCGTAAGACGCCGTCAAACGGCGATATTGAGCGAATTGGCTAGACGCAATGACCGGGGCGGCTTCACGAAATGCGATGGCCCAAACATTTGCAGGGCGATGCCGCGCCCCATGCCAACCAATGATCTTGCTTGGATATCGTTCTAAGAGGGTTTCATACGCAGCCGGTGTGAAACGCCAGTAATCATGCGGAAAGGCGTGAATGCGAAAATGAAATGGTGTAGACAGAATGAACACGCCGTCCGGCCGTAGGACGCGATATACTTCGTCCAAGCCGCGCCAAAAACATTTCACATGCTCGAACGTGTTAAGCGCGAGTACCGTACCGACGGATCGGTCTGGCTGCGGCAACCGCTCGACATTGGCGATGCAATCGACTCCCGGACCGGGCCGCATATCGATGCCGCGATAGTTTCGGCCGGGCAGCAGCGAACGGAGGTTCGCGAGTTTGTGTTGACCTTCGACCTGGTACGAGCCAATCTCAACGATGGGGTCCGGTAGCGTAAACGTCTCGCATATCGCTCGCGTGACACCGTGAATGAAGTGGTTCATGCGCGGCTCCTGATGCTCAATCGAGATTGAAATCGAGATGATTATCGCGGTTGTTCTTCACTTCACACTGTAATTGTGAAAGTAATGGATCACGGTACTTTTCCGGAACCAGGGAATAGGCCGGAGCGTCAAGCGAGGAGTTCGTGCCAGCCAAGCAGGCGATCGTGACACGGTACCAGCCGGCGCTGGCTCCGGCAGCGTCGCTCGTGTTGAGTGTGTAGGTACCGTCGCTTTGAATCTTACCCAACGCAATCTTGCCGCTTTCGCCCCGACTGGTATCGGGTGTGAAGACAATCACCCCGCCTTGCAAGGATGCGCCTCGGTAGAGGACTTTGCCGCTGACATGATTGAGCGTGGTGGGACGCTGTTGGCATCCCATCAGCAGCATCCCGCCGAGCGCGAAGACGCAATAGATCAGCATCCGTGCCGCGATCATGATTGCCTCATTTCATTCGCGAAACCGTCACGGTTCCGGCGCGGATCATAACAACCTCCTCTCCTTGTGACAAGGTGATTATGGCCTGGCTATCCCAAACCCCCGCGCCCGTTCCAACCAATAATGGTGTACTTTGGACCAGACAGCCGTGCCAGCCAAGGTGCTCTTGATTCCGCTATCCGAGTGCGTTACAAGCCGTCGCGAAATGGGAGAGCATCGGGCACAAAGATGCCCAGGTCGCAGCCCTGCTCGGGCGCGGGACCAACCCATCGGCTTAACGAACCATGTCAATAGGAGAGGACCCAGTGAAGAAATTGATTCTCACCATCACAGGGGTGGCCGTCTTGGCTGCGGGAGCGTACTTCGGCACTCGCCTGCTTGCGCAAACGCCCACCAGTGGAACCACACAAACCAGCACGCCGCAGGCGCCTGCCGGTACGCGCGTCGTTGGGGTCGTCAACATCGGCTATGTCTTCAACAAGTATGTCCGGGCCAATCAGTGCCGGGCAGAACTCGAGGATATCGTCAAACCCTTCAAGGAAAAGGGCAAGAAGTTGTCCGATGAGATCAAGTATTGGCAAGAGGAGATGCAAAAACCTTCATTCAATCCGAAGGAACGAGAAAAATACGATGCCGGAATTCGTAACAACAAACGCCAACTAGAGGACATGCAAATCGAGATCGGCAAGCACATCGGCAAAAAGCAGGAAGACAACCTGGTTACCTTGTGGAAGGATGTCAATACGGGCATTGACGCTGTCGCCAAAGCGTATGGCTTCCAGGTCGTCCTTGCTTATGGCGATCCGATGGAAAAAGAGCCGCTGCTGCAATACCCGAACGTCAACCGGAAAATGCAAGCGATGGACCTCGGCAGCACCATTCCCATGTACGTCCACGAGAGTGTCGATCTGTCCCGCGTAATTACGGACACGTTGAATTCATGGCATGAACAACGAATGAAGAATTCCGGGTCGATTACTCCCACAGGCGGCACGGGCACGAAGTAATCAGTTTCAATCAGCTTACTAAGCCAATACAGTGAACGTGAAGAAGCGGAGATAAAAGCAAAGTCTCCGCGGCTTCACGGTCTCGCAACAGCGAGAAGTGTGGCCAGGGGCTAGCGAAAGTGCGCTTGCCCTGCCCTTTATGACGTGCTACATTCGAAAGGGTTTTTGGACGCCTTCCCATCGGCAAGAGGCCGTGGGATTTCTGAATCAAGGATGATGCTGCCGTGAAACGAATCACTGAGCGCCGACAGCAAACCATTGGCAAACCGGTCGAAGTGCAAGGCACAGGCTATGTTACCGGCAAGCATGTGCGTTTGCGATTTCGACCGGCCTCCGTCAACACGGGGGTGGTTTTCGTACGCACCGACCTTGGCGGACAGGCTTGTATCCCTGCCCGCGTTGAGCAAGTCAGCGGCACTTCTCGGCGCACGACGATCGGTCAACCGCCGGTGTTCGTCACTTTGGTGGAACATGTGCTGGCTGCGCTGAGCGGATTGCGCATCGACAACTGCCTCGTCGATTTGGATGCGTCCGAACCGCCCGGCCTCGATGGCTCTGCGAATGGCTTCGTGACAGCCTTGCTGAACGCCGGGACGGAGATGCAGTCCGAACGGCGATCGATCTGGACCGCCGATAAACCTCTCATTTATCGAACCCATGATGCGACCATCGCGCTGCATCCTTCAGACCGGCAAGGATTGCGTGTCAGCTATTTGCTGGACTATGGCGCGATTTCGCCGATCCACTGGCAGATCTCAACGCTCGACATCACGACCGGTTCATTTGCTTCACAAGTAGCGACGTGCCGGACGTTTCTGACCGAAGAAGAAGCTATTACGTTGCGCAATCAAGGACTTGGCTCGCGCACCACCGTCACCGATCTCCTCGTCTTCGGACGCCGCGGTCCCATCAAGAACAAACTGCGTTTCGCCAATGAACCCGCCCGGCACAAGATCCTCGACATCATCGGCGACCTGTCGCTTCTTGGTTGCGATCTGTCCGGCCATATAGTCGCATATCGGACGGGCCATCCGCACAACGTCGAATTGGTGCGTCTTATGTGCCAACAAATACGCCAAGTGCTTCCCAGGCAACGGATGAGGGCGGCATAGCGTCAGAGGCCAGGAGTCAGGGATCAGGTGTCAGGAGTCACGAGAAGGACGGGGCATGAAAAGGGTACGCACCGCTGTCATTGGGGTGGGGCATCTGGGTAAGGAACATGCCCGCATACTCACCAGTTTGCCGGGCGTCGAACTCGTCGGTGTCGCAGATATCAATTCCGAACAGGCACATATTGTCGCGCGAAGACTCGGTACTAAAGCTTATCACGATTACTGGCCGCTCTTGAATCTTGTCGATGCTGCCAGCATCGTTGTGCCCACGGCACATCACCTTGACGTGGCGCGCGAGTTCTTGCGCCGGGGCATTCCGTTGCTTATCGAAAAACCTCTGGCATGCACGGTCGCGGAGGCTCAGGAATTAGTCATGTTAGCCGACCAGCACGGTACATTTCTGCAGGTCGGCCACATCGAACGATTCAATCCTGCGTTTGAGGATCTCTGTACTCGTCCTTTTCAGCCCAAATTCATTCGCGCCCAGCGCATGGGTCCCTACTCGGGACGCTCAACCGATATCGGTGTCGTGCTCGATTTGATGATTCATGACCTCGATTTGTTGTTCGCCCTGGTACAGGCCCCTGTCCGAAACGTGCAGGCCGTCGGCATCAGCGTGTTAGGCGGACACGAAGACATTGCCGACGCCAGGCTGCATTTCGAAAACGGCTGTGTTGCTGCCCTGACGGCTAGCCGCACGAGTCCGCAAGCAATCCGCCAGATGCAACTCTGGGGTCCGGAAGGATATGCTGAAATCGATTTCGCACAGCGCAAACTAACGCTGATACAACCTTCGGATCACGTTCGCCATCACGGTCTGGATCCTGCTCAGCTCGATCCCGCCTCGCGCGCACGCATCCGTGAAGAACTCTTCACCCGCCATTTGGAACTGACGACGCTGGAGGGCAAGGTCCAAGATCAACTAACCTGCGAATTGCAGCATTTCGTCACGTGCGTTCGGACCGGTGCAGCGCCGCGCATTTCCGGCAAAGATGGTTTCGCTGCCTTAGCCGTCGCAGAAAAGATACTGTCGCAACTGCGGCAGCATAGCTGGGATGGCACAGCCGGCGGTCCGCGCGGCCCATGGCAATTGCCACCGCCACATGGCTTACTATTTCCGCACCGGGTCGATCAGGAAGTGGCATGATGCACGGCCTTCGTCGCGCGGCGAGCGACCAAGGCTGCGACGTATCCTCCCTTAAAGCCGCTGTCGATATTCACGACCACGACATTTGCTGAGCAGGCATTCAGCATGGTGAGCAGCGGCGCCAGGCCCGAGAACGCTGCGCCGTATCCGACGCTGGTCGGCACAGCGATCACGGGACAATCGACCAATCCACCAACGACGCTGGGCAGGGCCCCGTCCATCCCGGCCACCACGACGATCGCGTCTGCACCGGCAAAATCCTGCCGATGCCGCAACAAGCGGTGAATTCCTGCCACGCCGACATCTGCAATCAAGCGCGTATGGCATCGCAACGCCTGCGCCGTCACGAGCGCCTCCTGAGCCACAGGTAAATCGCTCGTACCCGCCGTGATGATCACCACATGTCCAGACAACGGCTGCAAAGGTTCTACGGGGAGCCAAAATGTGCGCGCAATACGATCTTGTTGAGCCGTCGGAAACTGATCCTGCAAATAAACGGCCTGCTCGTCGCTGACACGCGTCGCTAAACAATGCTGTCCGGCCTCGATCAGCTTCTGAACAACTCCCGCGATCCACGCACACGTTTTACCCTGGCAAAAAATGACTTCAGGAAACCCACAGCGTTGTCGGCGCTGGAGATCGACGTGAGCAAAGCCAAGGTCAGCAACCGCCGGCTTGCCCAGACGATCCAAAGCATCATTGATGCCGAGGCGCCCCGCCTGCACTTGTTCCAACAATTCCCGTAAATCGACCGGTTCCAAGGAAGTCTCCTGAATTCGCGTAGCCGACCAAGCTGTTCATGGGATCGATCATTTGACCCTATCGGTGTCCTGGTGGGCGGAGATTTCGGCCAACCACGTCTTTCTTGAGTTTTTCTCCGAAAAATACCAATGTTTTTCAAGTTCACGCACCGAACAACCGATTCAGGCATAATAGCCGAAATCCTCGGCTCATATTGCGCTTTGTGTGGATCGTCGTGCGGGAACGAATCGGAGGAGGTCAACTATGAGTACCGGGATCCTCGCGATAGCAGCTTTAAGTCTGGTTTTGAGCCAGGGTCCCGGCGACATCTCCTACCAGAACAGGCGCACCCTCAGCGTACCCATCACGATCCCGGATGCACGCCGAGGTGAAATCCAGGAACTACGTCTATTCGCCTCAACCGACCAGGGACGCAACTGGTTACTAGCCGCGCGCAATAAACCGGATAACAACGCCTTTACTTACTACGCAAATACAGACGGCCTCCATTGGCTGCGTGTTGCCGTCATCAATCGAGTCGGAGAGCAAGAACCGGATGATCGCACTTTGATGAAAAGCGGCCTCGACAAGCTTCCGACGATTCAAATGGTTATCGACACGGCGAAGCCCATTATCCGCGTGATAAATGCACAACGTCAGGGCGACGAAGTTTATCTGAATTGGGATATCCAAGAGGAGAACCCCGACCGTGCCGGCATCGTTGTGCAATATCAGCTCAAGGATTCGCCTGCAAGCAACTGGACGACGGTATCCGTGCCGTTTGCATTGAACGGTCAAGCCCGCTTTCGACCCGCCGGCAACCAGCCAATTGTTGTACGTTTAAGCGTACGCGACCTGGCGGGAAACCAATCCTACGGCGTTGCGGAAGTATCCAGTACGGTCACGGCAACCAATTTCATTGAGCAGCGTAGTGCCAACACCATCAGCGTGAATTCAGCGCAACAAAATCCGTTTCCTGAACAAACTCTTCCCGGGACACTGCATTTGTCGGACCCATCAAGCAATCAAGGCAAAATACCGACTTCCGTCATTCCTCCGCCGCCTGCCATTGAATCGTCTCCGTATCGCGCTGTGGCGTCGACCAGAGACGTCGCCCAGGCAGGCCAGCTCGCACCGGTTTCGATTAGCAGTATTCAGCCTCCGCCGGCCCCGCCACAGGTTAATCTTTCGCCCAAAGCAGACATCGTGGCCGACTCGACCAGGCAGCCGATGCGCGTCGAGCAGCTAAAAACGTCGGCAATAAACAAGGGTGGCGTTGTGAATGATCCTCCAACCAACGTGACGCCGGTGGCGAATGCCACGTCGATGCGCAAACCACCACCCCCCTTAGCGTATGTGAACAATCACGAAGTTTCGCTTGAATACGAATTAAAACGCGTGGGACCTTCGGGCATTGGCGGTGTCGAACTGTGGTTAACCCGAAATGAAGGCGCTACGTGGGAGCATTATGCCGAGGACGGTGATGTCCAACATGGCACAAACGGCGGCAAGCGGAAACGTACATTCGAATTTCGCGAGATCAGCAATGAGGCTCCCTTCGCGGATGGTATTTACGGGTTGATCCTCGTCGTCAAGAATCGCGCCGGGTTGGGCAGGAAACCCCGACCGGGCGATGTGCCGGAAATCCGCATTGAAATAGATACGCAAGATCCCGTAGCGCAGCTTTACAAGCCGATTCCCGATCCGCAGCAGCCTGATCATGTGTTGCTTATGTGGACGGCGAAAGATAAGAACCTGACGGAAACGCCGATCAATCTCGAATATGCCGAGAAACTCGATGGTCCCTGGCTGCCGATCCAGCTTAATCTGCAAAACAAGGGACGCCATCAGGCGCAAGACGTGTCGGGAGACTTTTCCTGGAAAGTTCCTGAAAACATCCCTGTGCAAGTGTACTTACGCCTGCGCGTTCGCGATAAGGCAGGCAACGAGAGCATTGCCGTCACGCCAGAACCTCAATTCGTGGATCTGCTGGAGCCGGAAGGGATGCTGACCGGTGTGCAGTCTGTGACGAAAGGTCGCTAATCAATCATTTTGCCGGTTACCAACACACCGCGGCAAATGATGGCAACGAATGGTCACCGCTGGATTGGGTGGGATTCTGGTCGGATTTCGATGTGCATGCTTCGAGCGATTTGCAAAGTCGATTCTCCTGCTCATTTGGGAATTGCTCTTGTCATGTCTTAATTCTCTTCTGGAACAGAAAAGTGGCGAATCAGGATCATTTTCGCCGCGTATCTCCGCAACATGAACTAGAATATTGCATAAGACAAGAACCAGGCTGAAGTGGAACTTAATGGCTCGCACACCATATGGAATCCAAATCATTGCTCCCGTCTGCTGAGAGAGTGACAGAAACCTGGGTTACTGTTCAAGACCGTCCTGTTTCGATCACCAACCGCAACGCATGTCTGGTACATATCTATCCGACCGGTCCTATGATGGGCAGCCGCTACACACTCAACGAAACTCCTATCGTCATTGGGCGGGCCAGCGACTGCGATATTCAAATCTGCGACCATTCGGTATCACGACGCCACGCCCGCATCCAGCCTGGGGCGGATGGATTTTACGCCGTCGATCTACAAAGCACGAATGGCACTTATGTCAATGACGTGCCTGCCGCAATGTACAAGCTCAAGGACGGTGATTACCTCCGCGTGGGAAATTGTATCTATCGCTTCCTGATGGGAGGGAACGTCGAGACCGAGTACCACGAGGAAATCTATCGCCTGACGATCATCGACGCATTGACGGAAATTCACAACAAACGTTATCTGATGGAGTTTCTGGATCGAGAAATTGCCCGATCGAGCCGCCACAATCGCCCGTTGTCGCTCATCATGTTCGACATCGATCGATTCAAGGCGATCAATGACGAGTACGGACACCTTGGTGGGGATTTCACGCTCCGCGAATTGAGTTCGCGGATCAAAGGAACGATCCGCAAGGAAGAGCTATTCGCCCGCTACGGCGGCGAGGAGTTCGCTGTTGTGCTTCCGGAAACGCCCCTGGCAGGGACCATCGTTGTTGCGGAACGCATATTGAAAGTCATTAGCCAAACGCCATTCCGGTTCGAGAATAAGACCTTTCACGTGACTATCAGCGCAGGAGTCACGACCACGCAGGGCGAAGCGGATATTTCGCCGTTGGAGTTGCTTCGCCGTTCCGATGAAAGACTATACCAGGCGAAGAACTTGGGACGCAATCGCGTCCATCATTGAGATGGGAGAGCAGGCAGGACATACTAGCGCTCGCCCGTCGCCTCTATTGCCTTTCCGCTCAATCGATTCCCTCGCATTTCGCGGTATTCCCTCTCATCGATTCGGCAAAACTGCACGTCATCCCCGGTTCGTAGCGGGAAATAACCATCCGACACGTCCACTAACAGCAAGGGAGTTTTGCCGACAATGTTCCAGCCGCCAGGCCGTGTTTCGGTGTAGATGCCGGTTTGCCGCCCCGTCAGCCCGACACTGCCCGCATCCACCTGGAGCCGAGGGGACGCCAAGCGCGGAACGCCTGTGAGCTTGGGCGGCAGATAACCCAAGTACGGAAACCCAGGACAGAAACCGATCGCGTATACCGTATAAGTCATCCGAGAATGCAACGAGATGATTTCGTCTCGGCCAAGGCCAAAGTGTTGCTGAATACGTTGGAAATCCAGGCCGAATTCATAACAACATGGAATCACATGCGATCGGGCAATGGTCGATTCGTTTTTGCAGGAGTTGCTTGAGAAAGCGGTCCTGAGCCAGTCCACAACAAGAAAATAATCGACGAGAGTCGATTCATGATAAACCGCGATGGTAATGTACGCCTGTACGACATCCACTAGCCAGCATGGGTTGAGCCGTCGAATGAGTGAGGCCAAGGAGGTCGCTTGCTTTTCGTCGTCACAATAAACCATCACGGCTTGATCGCCGAGAGGCTCAAATCGCATGGGCTTATCCCTCTCGGTGCAGGCGCAAGTATCCGGCACCGTATCATCAGTCGTGCAAAGCGCGTGACGGAGCGCGCTGAAGCAAATAGTGTTGGGCGTTCATGCGCACGGTTTCACTTGGATCTTGTTCTGCCATTTCGCGCAAACGCTGCGCCAGGTCGTCGGAGGCACTTTCCCCGGCGGCGCGAACAGCGGCAGCGCGCACGGCTGCGGAAGGGTCCAAGCTTAATTGGCGCAACCATTCCGCCAGATTCAGATTAGGCATCTGCGGCAGAAATTGTAGCACACGAAGGCGGGTCATGGGATTGGCGTCACTGATCAATCGTGCCAATTTGATGTCGTCATCCGTCAAGCCACGGATGCGCAAAGCCTTTTCGCAGCGGTCTCGCACCTCGTTATCCTCATCGTGCAAGAGCGGAAGCAAACCGTCTTCCCGTAACACTTCGTTCTCTGAAGCAAGCACCAAAATCGCCACGCGACGCACGGCAGCTTCAGGATCGCGCAGTAGCGGCAAAACTTTTGTCAACAGTTCCTTGTTCTTCCGCATTGGCTCGCGCATCAGCAATTGCATGGCAGCGACGCGCGTACCTTGCTTCTGATGGCTCAGTCCTCGTTCCGCCATCACACGACATTGTTCGACCCAGTGGCTCGTTGGCACACAATCGAGCAGCTCGGCTGCCAGCAAAAGAGTTCCAATGCACAGCTCAGGCCTCTTGGCCGCGGAAAGCAGTAGATCCCCAATTTCTCGCGTCATCGCCGAAGGGCATGATTTCGTACCTTCTTGTTGCAGGAATGAAGTCAAAAACTGAAGCGTCTTTTCCTGTCCGGCCAAACTGAATACGTCGAAATGCTGATGTAATCGTTCGATCATTTGCTGACAGCGTGGATCAGCGACTCCCCATTTCCGCGCTATCAGTCCCAGAGCAATGTGCAGGTTTGTACAGACGAGCGCATCCTCATTGGACAAACCTTCCAGCAAGCAGGGAAGGGCTGCTTCATCCAGGGAGGCTACGTGTTTGGCGCACGCTTCGCAGTTTTCCGGGTATGCAGTCGTCAATTGACGAACATAATACCACGCCAAAATCGAACTCTGCTGCCACCACACGACCCCTCCCAGGCTGATTACCATGACCAGTGTAATCCAGATCGTCTTACGTGTTCCTTTTGCATTCATGGCTCATCACCTGGCGTTGAATATCACAAAGACCGGGCGCTACTTGCGGCTTAACATACCGTCGATTGGCAACCTGCAAGCGGCTCGAGATGGCGCCTGATGCGGACTATAGGCAAATGCCACTCGCTCAAGCAAGAGCAACCGATCCTTCAACTTGCAAAAAGAAAAATCGTTCATGTCCGCACGTCCGGCATTCGATGAAAAGAAGGATGTCTCGACCTTCGATGCCTTGAGGTGAGCGCATGAAACGCTTGTTCATCAGCTGCGTTTGCGTAATTTGGTGCGTCCACGCAGTTCACGCGAACACGGTCCGTTCGATTTTGCCATTGAAAAAATCAACCGCGACCTCGTCCGACAACATTCCGTGGCAGGACGTAAGTGAACGCGCGGCCGGCCTGATGCAGAAGATGTTGGAAAAACCCACAGTGACGGCCCGCGGTCCATCCGAGACCTTCACATGCGCGCCGGAACAATATTACTGGCTCCTCGATAATCCCGACCGTGTCGTGAGCGCCTGGCGCCGCCTGGGTGCGAAATGTGTCAGTATTACCAAGCGCGGGCCTGGACGCTTCGGTTATACCGACGAGATGGGCAGCGATATCAGCTGGGAAACGCTGCACCAAACGTCGGGAATCCGCATCTGGTATGCGGAAGGTAAGGTAAAACCCGGAGCAGCTTTGCCGGCCGTTCCCGTCAAGGCGCTCGTCATACTGCGCCATGTCGAGGGAAAAACGCCCGATGGCAGCGTCATCATGCAACATCAGTCCGAAATCGTAATCCATACCGACAGCAAGGCAGCAGCGGCCGTAACCAAAATGATGGGTCAGTCCGCCACGCGCCTGGCCGAACAGGGACTCGGGCAACTTCAGCTTTTCTTTTCGGCCCTGAGCAGTTATGTAGATCGGCATCCGGATCAAGTGGATCTGCTGTTTCGCCCCGAGAAGGCCCAGACCATCCAACCGGCGCAGCATAACAGCAAATAGCGCGCTTTTGTGAGTGCGTGGGAATCGGTAATTCGCCTGCGCCCATCATTCGATCGCCTGGGAGCCGCAAACGCGATGTACGGCAGAGATCCGGGATGAAGGAAACCAAATGGAACTCCCAAAACCTGAAGTCGTTCGCTGTTTCTTTGAAAAGAGCTTCGAGCCGCGCTTGCCCGCCATGGAGTTATGTTGGGACCCCGATGCGCCTGGGGTTGCAGAACGAACCTGGTACCTCCCCGGCAGCGTTAGTCTGAAAGGGCCAGCGCCCCAACGATTCGGTATCACGATCGCCCGGTATGAATCTGACGCCTATCGGGTCCGCGTGCTCTGGAACCGTCTCTCACTGAACTGGGACAATCTGACGCGCGTGCAGATAATGTCCAGTTCCATTGCCCTCGTGCTCAATGCACTGGGAACGGATTTGTGGTATCTGCTCAATCAGCCAATCCTGGACGAATCACCTCTGATATGCCAAAAAGCAGCTTGAACCTTTGCGCATTTCCGCTAAGCCCTGTTGGCATCCGGTCTGTTCCTGGAAGAGGACCCTCGGCGCGGGATGGCGCTGCACGGTCAATTGATTAGTCGCTTCACGTTCCAGCGATAAAATAAGGGCGGAGAACGCGACCATGGCCAAGAAATGGACCTATCAAGCCGCCGGCGTCGATATCGACCTATACGAGCAAAGCCTGGCCGGTATTCTCCCTTTCATCAAGCGCACGCACACCCCGCGTGTCATTGATGGATTCGGCGGATTCGCGAGCCTGTTTAGTCTCGATTACAATAGCCGGCTGTTCGCCAAGAATTACCGCCATCCCGTTCTCGTCACGTGCACCGACGGCGTCGGCACCAAGCTCAAGATCGCCGGTCTGATGAACAAACATGATACCGTCGGCATTGATCTTGTCGGCATGTCGGTCAATGACTGCTTGTGTACCGGCGGCGAACCGCTGATGTTCCTGGATTATCTCGCGCTGCCGGAGGATGACCCGCCGCTCATCAAAGAACTTGTCAAGGGCATCAGCGCAGGCTGTATCGAGGCGGATTGCGCGCTTGTCGGCGGTGAAACTGCGATACTTCCCGACTTCTACCAACCCGGCGACTACGATATGGCAGGCTTCTGCGTCGGAATTGTCGAACGTGAACACATCGTCAGCGGCAAAAGTATCCAGGTTGGTGATATCGTCCTTGGCTTGGCCAGCTCCGGTTTGCACTCCAACGGCTACAGCCTGGCGCGGAAAATCCTTTTCGAACATGCTGGTCTGAAGATTACGGATCATATACCGGAATTGGGCCGCACTGTTGGCGAGGAATTGCTGGAGCCGACGCGCATCTACGCCCGAGCAATCAAAAACATCCTCGAACACTACCCGATCAAAAAGCGCGTCGTCCGGGGCCTAGCCCACATCACCGGCGAAGGCCTGCCTGGTAATGTGCCCCGTGTCCTGCCGCCAGGTAAGCGTGTTTTTCTCAAACGCGGCTCATGGTTGGTGCCGCCTGTCTTTTTGTGGTTGCAAAAGCTCGGCGACATCGATCAAGCGGAGATGGAAAAAGTCTTCAACATGGGTATCGGATTTGTAATGATCGTGAGCCATTACTACGCCGAAAGCATTCAGCGCCGCCTCGAAGCAGAACGCATCAAGACTTACCTCATTGGTGAAGTCCGGGATGGTCTTCCTGACGTGGAATGGGTTTGAGGAGTCGGCCGGCTCCGCCGTTACGTTTGGCCATTCACCAACAAATGGCGCAGCGCTCGTTCCAACTCCGGGAATTGGAAGGCATAGCCGGCTGTGAGCGCCTTGCGGGGTAGCACCTTTTGTCCACTCGTGATGATCTGGGCTGATTCACCCAGCATGACACGCAGCGCAAAGCCAGGTGTTGGCAAGAAGCTTGGCCGGCCCAGTACTTTGCCGAGCACGCGTGAAAACTCCTGGTTCGTGACCGGATTTGGCGCGGTGGCGTTGATCGGACCGTTGACCTCGGGGTGATCGAGCGCAAATAGGATCAAGCCGACTTCGTCCTCGATATGAATCCAGCTCATGTACTGCTTGCCACTCCCGATCGGACCGCCGACGAACATCTTGAACGGCGGCAGCATTTTCTGGAGCGCCCCGCCGCCGGCAGCCAGCACGATACCGGTGCGCAACAGCACGACGCGGATGCCATGATTTACGGCAGGTTGCGTGGCTTTCTCCCAATCAACGCAGATCTTGGCGAGGTAGTCGTGACCGGGGCCACTTTCCTCGGTCAAATCCTCATTGCCGTGCGGACCGTAGTAACCTATCGCGGAGCCATTGATCAGCACCTTGGGGTTGCCGGATTTCGCATGGTCCACTTTGGTCAGGGCGGCGGCGATGTTGTCAGTGCTCTTGATGCGGCTGCTGTAGAGCAGGTCCTTGAACTGCTGATTCCACCGGCGGTTGAAGATGCCTTCGCCCGCAAGATGCACGACAGCATCGCAATCTTTGAGCGCGTCCGTCCAAGGTCCCTGCTGCGTCGGATCACCTTCAACCACGTTGCAGGCAGCGCCGCCGATTTCCTTGGCCGCCTCGGGCCTACGCGAGAGTATGACGATCTGGTCGCCGCGGTCGCGCAAATTTTTCACGAGATGACTGCCGATCAAACCTGTGGCACCGGTCAGGAATACGCGCATGGGAGGCGCCTTTTCAATTGAAATTACTGTGCAAAAATCCGTAGATATCCCTACCCGGCAACCACGTTTTTTCAAGTGGCTGGGTTGGATTCATCTTCGGACTGAAGCGTGGCAACGACCGGTGATTCTAGGAAATGAGGCTTCTGCAAAGTAGGCTTGTAGGAGGAATGCTTGCCTAATAGGAACGCCAGCATTGCTCGCACGCCATGAAAAAGGGTGAGCACGTAAAAGCCAAAAGCAAAAACCAATAGGAGCGGAACAAGCAGGACAAACGCAACGGGTATCAACAGATAACCAGCCATTTGAAATGGCAAACGAACGTTGTCAGGCATGATACGCTGGATCGCAGGACGGAATTCCTAGCGCGCAAGGAAGACGAACTTTGGATACGCCTCATTCGCACTGCAGGATTCATTATCAAAGCCATTAATATTCACCATTGGATAATAAACGTCATCACTCAAAAACGCAATTGCAAACGGCCCAGTCGGCGCACGGTCTCATCCATCAACATATCTTCTTCCTTCTCATCCTTGGCAAGGTAGGTGACAGAAAAGCGTAAGTATGCTCCCGCATTATCCCATGGCACGCAAATCACTGACTGCTCGTGAATGAGAAATTGCGAGGCTTCCTCTGCATTGCCGAACGTGCGTTCGCCGCAAGATTTGGGCGCGTTGACGTACAGGAAATAGGTTCCGCCCGGCATTTTCGCCTGGAAGCCGACCTGGTTGAGCGCGGTGACGAGCTTGCGCAGACGGCGATGGTATTTTGCACGCGTTCGGTCGCCAATTTCGGCATGGTCCAGCGCTGCCTTCGACGCCTGCTGAATGGCCATGAATTGGCCCGAATCGCTGTTGTCCTTGACGTCGGCGAAAGCTTGTACGATCTTACGATGGCCTGCCACAAATGCCATGCGCCACCCGATCATGTTGAAACCTTTCGACAAGGAATGAATCTCGACGCCGACTTCCTTAGCGCCATCCAGCTGCAAGAAGCTGAGGGGCGCCTCGCCGTAGCTCAAAAGGATGTGCGCCGCATCCTGTACGACGATGATCTTATTCTTGTGCGCGAAGTCGATGACACGCCGGTAAAAGTCGCGGGTCGCAATCGCGCCGGTCGGGCTGTTGGGATAATTGATCACGAGGAGCTTGGCTTTCTTGCAGACTTCTTCGGGAATACCGTTCAGATCCGGGTAGAAGCCATTCTCCTCGCGCAGCGGCAAATCGTGGACCTTGCCGCCATAATATTTCGTATGCGTACCGGCGACGGGATAACCTGGGACGGTCATCAGGGTGATGTCGCCGGGATTGATAAATGCAGCTGGAATCATCGCGAGCGCGGGTTTTGAGCCGATCGCGTGATTGATTTCGGATTCCGGATCGAGTGAGACGTTAAATACTTTCTTCATGAAGCCGGCCGCGGCGTCCTTGAACGCCAGGATGCCGTTATCTGCATAACCGCGGTTTTCGAGCTTGTCGATCTCGCACTTGGCGACCTCGCGCACCAGCGGATCGGCCATATCGTCATTCTCACCGATGCCGAAGTCCAGCAGCGTCCGCTGTGGGTGCGCTGTCATTACGGCTCGCTTGGCGCGTTTGATCTTCTCGAACTTATATATCTCAGTTCCCTTGCCGTAGTTTTTGCCTCCGATGCGGTCGGCGAAGAGTTCTTGAAACCACGGATCGCTGCTCATGACAATGGATCCTCTGGAGTAACTTCCCAGCATTGCGGTTCGCAATGTGTTGATGATTTTACTTGCTCCACGGCGAGCGTGGGAATACGTTGCGTGGCCGTCTCCCGCACACAGAAAACGGCACAAATATACAATATGGCAGCGCTCAGTCTGTGTCCGACTTCTCCAGGGGTGGAAACCCTCGCGAGTTTGCCGAAAGTATCGAAAAAACTCCCTGGAATAAGAAAGTACGAGGAAAAATCCGAAGCGGGACTGTCGTATTTCATGGAATCTGGTTAGAATGCGGAGAACCAGCTTTGCGAATCCAGCTCGAACCGAGGGGTTTGCCGTGGGATTGATAGCCCGGGATCGGGAATTGATACGTCGTTGCTTACAACATGAGGCCGGCGCATGGAACGATTTCGTCGATCGTTTCCTGGGATTGGTCTATCACGTCGTCCAGCACGTTAGCGATATGAGAAGTTACCCGTTGACTGCGGAAGACAAGGAAGATGTCTCGGCGCAGATCTTACTGCAGATCGTGGACAACGATTATGCAGCCTTACGGCAGTTTCGCGGGAAAAGCAGCCTGGCGTCGTACCTGACGGTTATTGCACGGCGCACCTGCGTTCATGAGTTGGCCAAACGTGCGCAGATGAAGGAAAAAGAAGCCACGGTCCGTCCGAATGAGCAGGAACCGGTCGAAAAAATCGACGAGCGCCCCAAGGCAGGATTAGAAACGCTGGAGGAAGTTGGAAAACTTTTGAAGAAACTACCCAGCCGTGAACGTGCCGTGGTAAGGCTTTTCTACATCGAAAGCCGTTCTTACGAGGAAATCAGCACGGAGCTGAATATCCCCGTAAACAGCATCGGCGCGATTTTGTCACGGGCGCGGAAGAAGCTACGTGGAGAAGGATAATACCCGAAGTTCGCTTAGCCACTGGCCAGTGGCGAGCGCGGTCCTTCTGAAACTCGCGCGCTCGCCACCAACGGCCAACAAATCAGTTCGGCAATTCCTTGATGTAGATGTTCTTGAACCACAGTTGATCGCCGTGATGTTGCAGTTCGATCGGGCCTCGTTCCGGCAAAGGCTTGCCGCGTTCCCAGTAATTCTCCAGGGGAGTGTTATCGACGACCAGCTTGCCGTTAAGCTTGACAGTCACCTTGTCGCCTTTCATCACGATGTGAAAGGTGTTCCATTCGCCCGCGGGTTTATCGGCAAGCTCGAGGGGATTGCTGGGATTCTTCTGGTTGTTGTAAAGGCCGCCGGAGCCGACTTTTTTTGGATTGCCTTTGGCATTCACATCCCAGATTTGCACTTGTGGATTGCCGCGCAGATACAGACCGCTGTCCCCGCCGGGTTCGATTTTCCAATCGACGTATAGCTCGAAATTCCCATAATCCTTGGCGGTTTGAAGATTGTTGTTCTTGCCGCTGTAGTGGATAATGCCGTTCTTCACAGTCCAATGCTGGACGGCCTTTTCCGTAGCTTTTTTGACTGCTTCTGCGTATTGCGCCTTGGTCATTTTCTTGCGGGCTTTAAGATCCACGAGTCCCTGCCAGCCGGTCAGGTCCTTGCCGTTGAAGAGAGCCTTGAATCCCGGAGGGGGCATGTTATCCCTTGGGCCGGCTTTTTCTACCTTCTCGCCTGCGTTGGTCCAGGTCGCGGCCAAGGTCATTGCCACGGTCGCGCACGCCAGTGCACACCATCGTCGCATATTTCTTCCTTTCTCAAAAGAAACCCATCGTTTCGCTTGTTATCCTGCGAGGACAGGAGTTGAAATGCAAGCACAAAAAGGAAAACTCTCAGGAGCCAGCCGGAGTTACCGAGGCCAATTGACCGTTTGATCCTCTTGCTATTTCGCTGCTGCGCCGTAAGTTTAGTGTTTTCCGAGCCATCTGATGCCCGTGAACCTGCGTGCTTGCCGGAACGTATGATCTTTGGAGAAAATCGGGTATTTCCCACCGAGGACCGTGAATCGCCAGGGCTGAACATGATCCAGGTACAGAACCTCACCAAATACTTCGGACCCGTCTTGGCGGTGGACCGTGTCTCCTTCCAGGTTGGTCAGGGTGAAATTGTCGGCTTCCTCGGACTCAATGGCGCCGGCAAAACGACGACGATGCGTATCCTTACCAGCTATCTACCGGCCACGAGCGGTATCGCGAAGATCGCCGGCTATGACGTGATGTTGCAGTCGAACGAAGTTCGGCAGAGCATCGGTTATCTGCCCGAAAGCGTGCCGCTTTATCCTGAAATGCGGGTCGAAGAATACATAACTTATCGGGCCAAGCTAAAAGGGATGACGCGACACGACCGTATCAAGAGGGTGGAATACTGCTTGGAACGCTGCCGACTGGTGACCGTGCGCCGCCGGCTTTTGGGTACCCTGTCCAAGGGCTATCGCCAGCGCGTGGGCCTGGCTGACGCCATGATCCATGATCCGCCGATCTTGATCCTCGACGAACCGACGTCCGGCCTGGATCCACAGCAAATCCGCGAAACGCTTGCCCTCCTCAAGGAACTGGGCGACAGGCATACGATCCTGCTCTCAACCCATATTCTTTCCGAAGTCGAAGCCATTTGTGAACGTGTCATCATTATCTCAAACGGCCGCATCGGACTTAGCCAACGGATGGATGAGATCGAGTCAGAGAGCGTGCTCATGCTGGAGGCGCGCGGCCCCGCAGATCAAATCGAACAGACGTTGAGTAAGATCAACGACGTTAGTTCTGTGAAGGCGATGTCGATGGAAGATGGTTTGACTGGCTTCGAGATTCGCACCCACGAGAATCGGGACGTCCGCGAAGACATGAGCAATGCCCTCGCTGGCAAGGGTTACGGCATCCGGCGGCTGGAGCGCACAAGACGACGGCTGCAAGACGCCTTTTTTGATGTCTTGCGCGCGCAGGATCCGCTCAAGCAACCACTGTCCGACGCCGTCAAGTCCGAACCATCGCCCGGTTCCACGGCAAGCGCGAGCTAGGGCTGCGATCGTGAAAAAAGCATCGCTTTCGTTCTCCCTTTTCCGTGCACCGGCAACAGGTTTTTTTCCTTAAGAGGAACGCATGTCAACGTCACGAGCGATCAAGCCCAAACGCGATGACACGCAGCTATCGAAGTTCGAATCGATGCCGGAACGCGCCCCGTCGATCATACGCGAGGATCGCCCGACCGTGGCGCGAATCCTGGCAATGACTGGGCTGTTCTGCCTGGTGCTGGGAACGCTCGCGATGCTGGCCCCTCTTTGGCAGCGCGCTACCCTCATTAATCCCAGCTTGGGATTCGTTATCGCCACCGTCGGCCTGTGCTTGATTCTGTTTCACGCATACTCCGAACGTGATTATCAGTTTCGCAGACTCTACGGAGTTTTTGGCTGGTCGCTGATCTTCACCGGCGTTTTCATCCGGATCATAGCAATTCAAGAAATATATCAGGCATGGTTCTACCTGGGAGGGTTGCCCGCGCTTAGCATCGGCTTGCTCATCCTCATCGCGGTGTTACGCAATGAAACCGAGGTAGTGTTCCGCAATGCGTCGTTAACTCTGGTCGGCGTGCTCGGCGCGCTCATGATCGTATATGCCATGTACAACGGCCTGCGGGACGGGAACACGCTTCCAGGTGATGGCATCCTTCTACTCATCCTCGGGCTGATTTACGTGTGCACCTACATCGGCTTGCAGGAATCGAATAGCGCGCGCGGCTATTACGCCGGCGTTACTCTGGGTGTGGTTGGCTTGCTGGGATTTGCGGCGGGATTAATCCGCTCAACACTACCTGAATACCTCTTCCTCGTTCCTTCGACCTTGTTACTGTTGGGCTTCTTGGTGCAACTTGGTCTCATGGTTTATCGGCTCAATCTCATCCGTAAGGAGGGTACCAAAGGCGAATCGGGGGTCTACGGTCTTTTCGGAATTCGCGCCGTTGTCTTGTTGTGCTTTGCCGTGGCACTATTTCGCTACATGAGGCCGGGCACCGATTTTTTGGTTCCATCAGGTCTGATCCTGATGGGTATGTCGATTCTGTACATATTCATAGCGTTGGGTATTTGCGTCGATTGGCCTGTCGTCGTCTTGGCGCGGCGTGAATTGGCTGCGTATTTCTATTCCCCCGTTGCTTATCTCATATTCATTGGCCAGCTGATCTTCGCTTGGCTCATGTTTTTTTTCTTTGTGATCCAGATTGACGAGAGTGGCGCCCAAGGCGGCATGTTCGAGCCAATCATCGGAAATTACATCTTCAGCCTCATCCCGGTCATCGTGCAGATGTTCTTTGTCCCCGCTCTGACAATGCGACTCATGAGCGAGGAGAAACGCACCGGTACCCTGGAAGTGTTGCTCACAGCGCCGGTTGGAGAAGTGTCGCTGGTATTAGGCAAATTTATCGCGTGCTGGATTGTCTACATGTTGCTGTGGCTGCCGTGGTGGATTTTCCTTGTCGGGCTGCGATACATGGGGCGGGAGGAGTTCGACTACCGGCCCATTCTTAGCTTCATGATTGCAATGTCGGCCATCAGCGCCGGGTTCCTGTCGATGGGGCTTTTCTTTTCCAGCCTGACCAGCAACCAAATCATTGCGGCCGTTTTTGCCTTTGTCGGAATGATGATTCCTTTGGCCTGCTACATGATCAAATTCTCTGCGTTTGTCGGACAAGGCGTGCTGCAAGAAACGTTGTCCTACATCAGTTACCTGGACTTCTGGCTCGATTCGTTGCAAGGCATCCTCGCGCCGCGCTATTTCGTGTTCCACCTCTCGCTGGCTGTGTTCTTCTTGTTTGCAACCGTCAAAGTGCTGGAAGCTCGTAAATGGAAATAAGAATCCTGTCCCACGCTCATGCCCGCATCGAAGAAAGTACAGAATCATGGGATAGGCGATAATAAGGAACCACCATGGCAACTTCCACTGTGCCTGACACTCCACAAACGCCGCCGCCGGAGATATTCTCAACGGCCCGCACGTGCCTTATGGGTCTGGTCTGGGGCGCGATCATGCTCTTTGTGCTCGGCTTTTGGATACGCGCAAAATATGAAGGCCAGGCGGTTGTCCTGACCAATCTCTTCCTTTTTGCCGGCGTGGCCGCGGCAGGTCTGGCCATATGGCAGGCAATTACTCTGTGGGTAACGAAGGAATCGCCCGATCAAAAATCGATCACCTTAACGCGTCAGCTTCGGATTCACCGTTATGTGCTGATGGCTGCGGGCCTGGCCTTTGTTATTCTCGCCTTTGTCCTCGCCATTGGCAAAAAACCGGGCGGATCGATTGGCTTCATCGCCGATAATGTTGCTGAGTTTTTCGGTGTCCTTTTGTTGGGCTTCATCTGCCTCGGCAGCAGCTACACCCTTTCCCGTCCGTTGCATCAGTTCGGCGCGTCATTCATCCAATCGCTCCTTCAGGCGATTCCGCTTCTAAAGCTAATCTGTCTACTACTGGGGCTTACATTCATCGTTTCATTTTTCGCGTTACCGCCGCTGGTGAGTCTCAGTTACGGGGATTTTTTTGCTAGGTATTTCCCGGAAATGGCTGCCTTGGTAGCGATGAACATCCTCAGTTTTAGCGCCCTGATCTGGCTCAACGCGGAAACATTCGATGAATTCGGAATCCGCCTGTTTGTGCTCGTCCTAGGCGGTATCACCGGTGTAATCCTTTTTTTGCTGGCTCTCGGACGTGCTTATCTGTGGCGAAGTGACGTTGTCGGCGGCATCGCAGCCTGGCAGGGAGAAAACGCCTGGCGCTTCTGGGTATGCGCGTACCTCCTGTTCATCTCCTTGGTTCTCATGTTCATCAGCTTCAACCTTGCCCGCACGGATATCCGCAATAACTACGCGCTTCGCCTGGTGATGTATGGATACGACACACTCGCCCAGGCATTTCTGCTGATCGGCATCCTCATCGTGTTGAATGTGGTGGCATATGCCCGGTTCCCGTTCACTTTCGACTGGACCAAGACGCGCGGCGCCTATGATCTCAGCGAAAACACCAAGAACCTGATCAGCAACCTGAAGCAAGAAGTCAACATCTTTGTGCTCATGACACAAAACGATTTCATCTTCAAAGACCTGCGCAACCTGCTGGACAATTGTCAGGCATTGAGCAACAAACTGAAGGTGACTTACATATCTCCTGATGCTGATTCGGTGGAGTACGAAAAATTGGCGGAACAATTTCCCAAACTTCAGCCCGAATCACCGATTTCAAGCGTTGGGCGCGGCGTGTTGGTCGTATATGGCGCGATCCCGAAGGACATAAAGCAAGCACCGCCGCCGAATACTTTCGTGGAAAGAAGTAAATTGTTCAAAGTCGAGGGTGGCCCGCGCGGCCCCGAGAAGTCGAAAAAAGTCTTTAAGGCGGAGGGTGAAATCCTCAAGGAGCTCAGGTTCCTCGTGCAGGACCAGAAAAAACAAAAGATTTATGTCCTTCAAGGCAACGACGAAGTGGACATGAAAATCGGTCACGAGGATCCCAGTTTTCGCCGGGAGATTCGCTCAGACTTCTCAACGGTCGGCATTGGCATGCTTGTGGATCGCCTCAATAAAGAGAATTTCGAGGTGGTGGGTCTGAGTTTCAATAGGGAATTGGCAGGCAAAGTGGTTCCGAACATGGTTTTCGCCAGCGCAGAGGGAGCAGACAAGAAAAAGGACGTTCCGGCAGATTGCAAAATCCTGCTGATCGCCGGCGAGACGAAGGCCTTGCCAACGGAAGTCATCGATGCAATCGATCGCTACATAGATCGCGGCGGTAAGACGCTTGTCTGTCTCGATGTGGCTGCCAATCCAGACTTCTCCAAGATGAACGACAGCGGCCTGGAATTGCTGTTGAAACGCTACGGAGTAGACGTAACCAGTGAGTTCGCCCTACGCCTGCCGAGGTCGCAAAGAGACGACCCTCGTGCATTGTTAGCCTCAGGTCCGCCGAAGACGCAAAACCGGCTCGCGCAGCAATTCGTCGGCAAGACCATCATCATGAAGTTATCCGCTCGCGTGGTTAAACCCGCAGGAGCGGGCGGCCGATACAAGGCGGATACCGTATTGCAATTGCGTCCCGATGAAAACCTCTTGGAGAAAAACCTAAGCGCCCTGCAGGATCCTATTCGCTATATCCTTGAGATGGATGATAGGAGACAGCTTGTGCAGCTCATCAGCCGTGAACCGACTCCGGTTGCAGTTTCCGTCACCGACTCCAATGGCGATAAGCCTTGCATGGTCGTGGTCGGCGATACCGAGTTCATCACGAACCGCGAACTGATGGGATCCGCCACAAGCGCTACGAATTACAACTTCATCGTCAGCGCGCTCGATTGGATGGCAGAACGCGAAGGTATTGGAGCCCTACCGAAGGAGAGTCCCGTCTACCAAATCGATCCCAGCGTCAATTTGGCGCGGATGATTGTGTTGCCTGGCTGGCTGATGTTGCTGACGCTTATCGGTCTGGGGGTCGGCATTTGGGTCGTCCGCCGACGCTGATGCACATGTAAAAGAATTAGCCCGTCGCGCGGGCGAAAACCCCCACGACAAACTTTTCGAGCGCGAAGTTGTTATTTACAGGAACAAAGTACGCCAGGGAGGAAAGTTGGCGGCTGTCATGCATTGAAACTGAGACAAACGAAGAATCAATCGTAAACGGACGAAACGCAATTTCACAATCACCAAGCATTATCCCTCCGTGAGGGCTTTCCTACATGAATTTTCGCATTACGACCTTGTATTTTGGCATCCTGCTTACCATGCTTTGGGTCTTCGGTCTTATGATCGCGCAGAAGAAAACTTCGGCCGATCGAAGTTTTATCGTGCCGTCGCTGCAACTGCCGGACATCAAGATCGACAAAGTGCAGGTGAAAAAAGCGGGGAAAGACAGTCCCGAAATTGAGTTTGTGCAGATCAGCGACAATTGGTTCCTCAAGGCAGGCAAGCAGCAAGTACGAGTCGAGAATTTCCGCATTAACCAGATCATCTCCCAAATCAAAGACGCCAAGCATGAGGAAACTACGGATGTCTCCAAAGATCTGAAGCAATACGGATTAGACCAGCCGCAATTGACCGTGACGCTATCCGGAAAGCGCAGGGACGACGAGAAGGAATGGAAGTTTTTCGTAGGCAAGGACAGCGTTGATAAAACGCTTGTCTATGTGACATCGTCGGATCGCCAGGACAAAGCTTTTGCTGTGCCAAAACGCAGCATCGAGAATCTGCTGTTCAAGGACCCCAATTACCTACGCTCGAAGCGCGTGTTTGACTACACGGAAACCGCGGTGACTTCCATCCAATTGCAAAAAGGCGGTAAAGAAGTGGAGCTCAAACGCGGCGAAAACAACCTATGGAGTTTCGTCAAGCCTCCGCTGGGTTTTGCAGGTTTCGATGCACAGGTCGAAGAGAAAAAGGAAGAAAAGTTTCCAGCCAAGCAAGCCGAGGCGATATCCGGCGTGAAGAACCTGCTAAGCGCTATTTCCGCGATCCGAGTCGAGGAAGATGATGATTTTGTTCCGCTTGGCAAAGAGGCGGATACGTATGGGCTTGAAACGGACAAAGCCAACTTCCGCATCGACATCAACACGACCAACGACAAAAAGGAAGTGAAGGAGACGCTGCTCATCGGCGACAAGGTTCCAAATCGCACGGGTGACTTTTATTATGCCCGGCTGGCAAGTGACGACGGCGTGATGCAGATCGACGGGAAGTGGCTGGCGCCCATCGACAAAGCCGTGCAGGATCCCGGCAAGATTCGCAGCTTGGATGTCGCGGTCTTCGAGACGAAAAACGTTGATTTTATCGTGCTCAAGCAAGGCAAAACCGAGATCAAGTTCTTCAAACCGGAAAATGAAACAGCCTGGCAGATGTACGTCAACGGGGAGAAAAAAACTCCCGATGAAAAAGCAGTGACCCAGCTTCTCGAACAAGTTCACGGCAAGAAAGCTATCGTGGGATTTGACGACATTGCCGAGGCGGACGTGAAGAAACGAGAAACGGAGTGGGGTCTCGACACGCCGACCGTCGAGGTTGCTGTGTATCTCAGCGCCATCGAAAAAGACAAGAAGGATGAGAAAAAAGAGGATGAAGACAAGAAAGATGCGAAGAAAGAGGAGATCAAGAAGGAGTCGATGCCTGTTTTGAAAAAAGATGCGAAAGCAGTCATCACGCTGGCGATCGGCAAAACGGACAAGGAACTCATTCATGTGCGCCGCACGCTGGAGGACGGAACGGTCAGCCGGTTCACGGTGAAGAAAGAATTCGCCGAGAAAATCGCGCCGCCCGAAGGAATTGCGCTTGCCTATCTCGATACGTCTCTGCCCATAACGTCGCGTGATGACATCGTGTCGTTGGAGCTCGTACGCACGACCGAGAAAGGGACGGAAAAACAGGAATTGCAGCGGCGCTTCGTCGATGAAAAAGGGGTCTGGTCGATCAAAGATTCCCTCGATCCTACCGGATTTCAGTTGGCAGAAAACAAGCTCGCCGAGCGCCTGGCCAGTTCCGTCGCGACGATGCAGGCGAAAAAATGGCTACGGAAGATCACAGACAAGGACGACCTCGACAAATATGGCTTAAAGAATCCCGTCGCGATTGCAACCCTGACAGTCAAGAAGCATCCGGTCAAGGCAAATGTTGCTGCCAGCGTCATGGGATTGCTGGGTGGCGGCTTTGATCCTGGATTGCTCGCGACGGTTGCCGCTCTCTCCGCGTATCAAGCTGATAAGGGAGAAGTCGTTACGATCAAGTTCGGCAAGGAAACGGATCAGGACAAGGACAAGCCGGCTGTGTTCGCACAACACAGCGGCTCCGACCTGCTCTTTTTGGCGGACGTGAAATTGCTCAAGGAGATCAAGGAGGCCGACCTACACGACCGCACGTTCATGCTGAACGCTCACGCGAAAATGGCCGCGTCGTACCTTGCAAACGCAGCGGGGGATCCGCTCGGTCTACTTTTGCTGGCCTCGCCACAGATCTCCGGCACGATTCACCGACTCGACGCCGACAAGGTGAAGGAAATTCGATTGTCCGTGCGCACCCCATTTGAGCTGCGTTCGTTCGGCTTCACTCGCAATGCCAAAGACAAAACGTGGAAGGAGGCCGCCAGCCTGCAAGAGTTCAATCTCGACAGCGACAAGGTCAATCAGCTCGTGAAAGATCTCTGCAAATTGCACACGGATCGTTTCGTCGCCTTTGCCGGCGGTGCTCGCAGTGAATACAAACTGAGAGCGAAAGAGGCTTCGGTAAAGATCGAGCTGGTTTTGGACAATGACAAAACCGTCACTCTGACCATCGGCACGAACTTCCAAAACCATGGCTATTTCGCGAATTCGTCGCTTTGGCCGGAAACCGTGTTCTTTTTGCCGAGCACGATGGTGGAGCCTCTTTTGCGCGGCGTTGCTCATTTCGGCAAAGAACGCGTCGCCGGGAATTGATGTTCAGCTTAGGCTGCAAGCCGGGCGCAGCTATAATGAATGAGAGATTCCAGGCCGATAACCAGGTGGCATCATGGCCAGAAAAATCGTTCATTATCCGCATCCAGCTTTGCGTCACAAATCCAAAGCAGTAACTTCCATCGATCGGCAGCTGCATCTGCAGATCGGTGAGATGAAGGAGCTCATGTACCAGGCCAAGGGGCTTGGGTTGGCCGCACCCCAGGTTGCGTTGCCGTTTCAATTGTTGGTCATGAACATTACGGGGGACCCGAAGCAACCGGATCGTGAAGAAGTCTATTTGAACCCGCAAATTGTCGAACGCAAAGGCGTCATGGAGGATGAAGAGGGTTGCCTGAGTTTTCCGGGATTGTATCAGAATCTGCGCCGCTCACAAACCATCAAGGTGCGGGCCTACAATCTCAAAGGCGAATTGGTCGAGAAAGTCGTCAGCGATCTGGAATCGCGTGCCTGGCAACACGAAATAGACCATCTCAACGGCGTGTTGTTCATCGACATGATGGGCCCCGTGGCGAAATGTCTGGCTCGATCTTCGGTGAAAAACTTCGAGAAAGTATTTCGCGAAGCGCAGAAAAACGGCGAGATTCCACCAGATGTCGAAATCGAGAAATTGCTCGCGGCACTGGAATCGCCAGCATAATTGTGTTTAGCCGCGACCCGCAAGGGGAGCGC
>JADMIO011385348.1_pt1 | contig 49084 bp, 71 predicted proteins | sample 8958161 | NCBI WGS metagenome assembly JADMIO01 (sample SAMN16585339, study PRJNA669376) | soil metagenome | isolation source: Crop rotation soil | place: USA: Cullars Rotation, Alabama | collected 2011
GGGAATGTCAGATCGAGTGCATGTGAAGTTCTTGGTAACATAGGTGAAAAAGCAGGAACGAATGAAGTGATTCGGACGCTAGTGAGTGCACTTGGGGATAAGGATGGGAATGTCAGACAGAATGCATGTGAAGCTCTCGGTAAAATGGGTGAAAAAGCAGCAACGAATGAAGTGATCAGTAAGCTAGGGAGTGCACTTAGGGATGAGGATGGGGGTGTAAGACGGAACGCATGTGAAGCCCTCCGTAAAATGGGTGAAAAAGCAGCAACAAATGAAGTGATCAATAAGCTAGTGAGTGCACTTGAGGATGAGTATTGGGATGCCCGACGTAGTGCACGTGAAGCTCTTAAGAAGGCTTTCACTTCATTGTCAGTGATGGCACGGTTACAGTCAGATACAGTTGCGAAACTTTTATCTTGTTTGGAGAAAGGACATCTCAATGGCCTGACATGTTTTTCTCCCGATGAATTGATTAAAATTTGTCTACATACAGAAAATAGTGTCTGGCTTTCCGTTGCGATATTTGTGATGGTGCTACAGGGAAGTGGTATAACTATTACGGAGACCGATGTTATTGTGTATGGCAGCAAAGAACCGGTGAAGTTGTCTATTAGCAGTAACAAACTGTGTCGTTGGTTATTTAAAGCCTTTTTCGATCAGAGAGAGAGATTTGACTTACCCTCTCTACGACAGTGAAAAAGGGAATCTTTTATTGATTATACATCAGGACTTGACAAAGCTCGTCAGGAACGAAAAGTTCTTTGTTTCGTATGTAATCTTTTGTGATATCGCGCGGGGTTTATTCAGTGTATGTATACGTCGAATCTTGGCGTATGTTTTTGATGTAAGCTCTACATATTGTGTTGTTTTTGATTATGTAGCTCCTTTACTTAATGTATTGTTTGTTTTTGTTTTACTATTGTAAAAAATGCAAAAATTACTGTAAACTGAATCCAAGGAATTAAGCGTTTTGGTTTCTCAAAAACTCGAAGTATAGGAACATAATTGTCACAAATAGCATGCCTTCAGATCAATTACGATCAAAGGTTTTGTTCAGTTTCTCGAAACATCATGAGAAGTGACATTCGTAATCAATGGGATCGAAAATAATGCCGCAACAAACATCGTGACCTATATGTTTGAACCAAGGTCTTCGCGGAGGGCTCATAATGTAACGATACCATATAGCAAATGTCTTGCTACAACTGTTTCATCAAATAAAAAGTCGCAATCATATTCTTTACTTCGAATATTCGATTCTTTTCAAGAAAAAAAGACTTCATCATATTCATCTACTTTCGAACCGTTATAACCTATATAAATCAGCTTAGTTGTTGATAAGTATGTTTATCAATGAACGTGGTGATCCAAATGAATGCTGAACCTAATTTAGTCAAAGAACGATAATTTCTGAAAATTACGGCATAATTAAAGAAAAGTTTAGTTCAAATTATTTCATGACGCATTTGGATAAGCAGAAATATGAGGTTTTTTCCGTTTTGTACCTCACCTACATAAGACAGTAACTGTCTTCATTAAATATGCAACACTAAATCATTCGTGAACAATACTAATCGTAAAAATTTAATAGTAAATAGAAAGACAAAATAGTTTACACTATTACACAAAATAACATCAGAAAACGAATTAATTTTCTACATATTCGAAAGAATTTCCGACGAAATAATGGTGATGCCAGACAATATAAATAAAAGGCAATACCAAAATAAATACTTGACCATATCAAAAGCATAGCATATATCAACGAATCAGTATACGAATCAAATGTATCAATATAAACTTGTATTACCATGTAAGTATGAAATGGAATTTGAGTTACAATAAATGTCAAAACATTCGCCGCCATCATATATACAAGCATTCGATCTATTGCTAAAGTTCGACGACCAACAGGTCCAGTAATAACTGTCGATGAGATAATTGTACTACTTCTATTACCTTCAACCATCTGTGGCATATCACTAATACGATTCCGTGCTTTACGAATATTACTCATCATTCGTATATTTGCTACAGTCATGGTAATAACCGGTATAACACATAAGAACACCGCTCGTAATGGAATATGTACATTAATAACAAAAAACTGATAACTAGTCGATTGATTATAAACACAATTGCCTGTTATTTGATCATCAAATGGCAATAAATAAAAAGACCAGAACAAACAAAATATAATAAAAACGATTATTGTCACAATGAAAATATTTCTTCGTGTACAAATTACTTTCGAACGTATTGGTATTTCCGAACGAATAAAACGATCAACTGCAATCCCCACTGAAAAATATGTACTCATTGCACGACTAATATTTTCTACAAATGGATCCAAACGACATTGAAAAAATCTATTTGGATATATATTATAACCACAAATACGAATAAATTCTATTGCTAATGTCCATAAATGAAAAAAATTCGATATCGTCATAAGAAGAAATAAAATACCAGTCGAAATTCGACGAAATTCTAATAGTGAAGAAAATACAATTAGAGCAAATAAATTACCAATAAAACCAAGACCATAACTATCGAAAAAAAAACCAGGATTGATCAGCAAAGAGATTAGAACAATCACTCACGTTACACATGCTGCAGCAATTTCAAATCGAAGTAATATGATTAGCGATGTATTAGTTTCATTCATAGCTACTTTCAATAAAAATAGTACGTTAAATAATTTGTAGTTTTTTCTTACTACTCCGTCATATGTAATTATTATTCAGCGTCATAGAATATCCTGTTCATGCAAGAAAATTACAAATAACCACAAGATTAACATGAAAACATTTCCGATCTAAATATATGTCTAATTACATGAAGAAAAAAATTATTTTCGTTTTTTTGTATATTTGATCAAAACACAGAATTCAGCAAAGCTATCTATTGACTTTTGATAACAAATCATTTATCTGAACAAGTAAACACTTTATTTTTCCCTTATTCATGAAATTTTTTAATAGAAAAGAGAACCTCGATCGTATGATTGTAAGCGGGAAAGAAATTGAGTCAATAGTTGATAAATGTTGCCCTACAATATTTATGTGAAATTCATAGTGTTCTTATATACAAAAAAAAATCTGTTCTGTATGCCAACAGTCAAGAAAATGTTTGTTAAAGTATTTATTTAATAGTGTTCTCTTTCCAGCATTTCTTTTTGAAAATCATATTATTAAAAAGAGGAAGAGAAGAAAAAAGCCGATGAAAATACTTCTTTTGATTAATCATTCGTGAGAAAGAAATTTTTTGCAATAAGACGAACAGAATACCTATTGATCACAATGGATAAACATTCAGTTCAAGTTATGATTTTGATTTTTGTGTTATTCGCACAAATTGACAGTAACACAACTGATACAAGTATGCCATCGGAGAGCACTATGATCACATCAACTGAGATAACTACAGAATTGACTTCATCTTCATTATCATACTCATCTTCTATTGTAACAACTCCGACTACTTCATCATATTTGACGTCGACAGTAACAAGCGAATCAATATCGACAGTATCTCACAGCATAGACAATCTTTCTTTCATCTCTTCAACGCACACAATTCCGGTGATTATCAATTCATCAGAGGGACATGTTTCTTCATCATTTACATCAACGAAGTCTACTACTACAACATCTACATTACCTACTTCTCCAATAAGTAATATTTCAACAATTTATATCATTAAAAATAGGCTTCTTTTCTAGACACAAATATTAGTTTAATTTACAGATATGTTGTGGAAAGTCCATCTCGTTTAGAGACACGAAACATAACAAACTCTACAGTTTTAATGAGTGTGCAAAATATGGTACATTAATTTAGATTTCAAAAATGATATTTTATTTGATCTATATAGGTTAAGTCCTCTTTTAATCTAGCAAACTTCAATATTACAGTTACACGTGTTGAAATTCGATCTAGAGCAAAGTATTTCCCTTTGTTAACTTTTAAAAAAATAAAAATTTTTTCATTCATCAATAGGAGTAATAGTAACGAATACGATATGATCACTTATAATCTCTTTCAAAGTAGTCGTAATGATTGTAATGAAACATGTATAAAGAATAGTGCATCATCATCAGCACCAGCACTTTCTTTTACACTACCAGGTATGAATGATACCTTAGTAGATGTAACTGCTAAATCAGGACCAGAATTAGTCAATGGTATGTTTATCTCAATTGATTATAAATCAGTTTATTTATATATCATTGTAGGTGTCACAACAGTACCACCAATAAATTATGAAAAAGGTAATAAAATTCACTAATATATAGTACACACTTATTTTTTTTTAGGTGAATCACCCCCAGGACTTGGAGCAAAATTAGGTATGGGTTTAGGTATATCAATCATTGGTGTTCTACTTATTGCTGAAATAATATTTCTCTATCGAAAATATGGATTAACGAATACATCACATCAATCAAATTATCAATTATCTTCATATTGAATAACTTGAATAATGATTTATATTTTTTCATAAATTTATTTTCTAATAAAGATAAATCTTAATGACTTTTTAAATATTTAATTGTCGTTTATGACATGAGAGTTGTTATTCATATGTCGAACACAACGAGTAATAGCGTCACCGATGAAACAATAGCCATAACAGCTATTATTGGAATAATTGTTTATTTAGGTGGTTTTATCGGAAATCTTTTATCATTAACAATTTTTATTCGTACAGAAATACGACGAGTTTCAACTGGATTACTTTTTTTATTATTAACTATATCAAATACTGTTCTATTATTAACATTAATTGTTGAGTTTATCGATCTTGCATATAATGGTAAGCCAATATTCATCTCTCATCTACAAAAATTTTTCTTTTCTTTATAGTTCGATTATTTTATTTTGTATTAATTCATTGTCGTTTTGTTTATTGGCTTCAAAATATATTTCGTTTTCTAAGTTCATTTATTGCCTGTACAATTAGCTTCGATCGTATGTTTCGTGCAGTTTATCCAACACGTGCGAAAAAATTTTGTACATGTCGAATAGCATGGCGAATTGTTATTATCTATATAATTATTTTTACATTATCTCTTTCATTTTATTTACTTCCATATATGAAAGAAGATGATGAGGGATATTGTACATCAATATCAAATCCAATATTTCATGATTGGATAACAAGTATATGGCCACCAATACGTACGGTTTTAGTTTGTATACTTCCTGTATCAATAATGATTATAACAAATATTTTATTATGGCGTCGAATTCGTGCATCAAAACGACGTGTAGCACCTCGTACATCAAATCTTTATTATTCAGCAAATACAGAAAAGATGCTTATATTTATAACAATTGCAAATGTTTTATCATTTATTATAACACAAATTCCATTTCATATTTATGCAACTGTTGTTCGTTATGAAGAATCAATTTATTATATGCGTACAGCTATGCTTTTATGGAGTAGTCTTTATTTTGGTATTGGTTTTTATATTTATTGTTTAACATCACCTTATTTTCGTTCGAAATTTATTTTAACAATGTATTCAATTTTAAAAAGAGAAGAACCGATTAATCATATTCGCCGGAATACAATATTACAACAATAACCTGTACCAAGATACATTTGTGTTCTTTTTGTCAATAAATGAAAATCTACATACTAGTGACATCTACATTCTTTTAATCTCAACGATAAAGATAGTAATATTAATATTCAAATAAGATATGAGTTTTATTTCTAAAATCTTTCGATTTTGTTCTTAATTTCGTTCAAATGAATATTGTTGCTATGGTTGCGTTAGTTACAATGGACAGTGTTGTTGTGGCATATCACTACTATAGGAAAATAGTTGGTAGTGATTGATATAAGGATAGATGGCAACTCAAACTCAAGTTTTAAAACGTAATGTCGTTCAACCAGCACGACTTCATGATTATCTTTATGGTTAGTTTAGATTTTAATCCATTATTATTTATTATTTTTCCATCATTTTTAGATCCTCTATGTACCTTATCAAGTGTTCGTGATCATGCTCGAGCAACATTTATAGCTAAAACTGGTACAGAACAATTGGTTCGTAGAAAATTATTATTCGAATTTTTACACATAAATATCTTTTTTAGCAAGCTGTACCTGTTTATCAACATTTGTTCAGTGATTTACGGCAATATCCTCGTTTTGGTTATCGAATTCAATCTCGTGATCCTGTTCCAACACATGTTAGTCGACAATGGTTAGGACAAGCAGAGGCTCATCGAGAACAAATTGCTCTCTCTCGACTGTAAATATAAACTGCTTCAATATGATCTTTTCATTTTGTTGATTTTTTAGTTTTACCGGTAATGAAGCATTTGTCGTACCACCACGAACTTATGAACATGTTGAAGTTGGTGGTCGTGAACGTGCAAAATATTTTCGTAAACCTTTGATACCATTTATGGAAAGTGTTCAACCATTGGTTGTACTTGACACTGGTCGACAACCAACAGGTACATTTGGTGACGCTGCATTAAAACCTGACAGCGGACATCTTCTTAGTCCGGGAAAATCAGTTACTACTCAAGTACAACCAGCCACAAAAACACAAGCTATTCAAACTGATTATATGGAACGTGAAGCTCAAACAGATCCATATACACCTGAATATGTTGTTAAACCAGGTGAACAACCTGAAGTATTAACATTGGCTACTCTGATGTATAGTATGTTCTAGAATAGAAATTGTTTTCTTTTTCAATATTAAATTTTATTTGTATAGACAAAGGCCTTCCAGCTGGTCTTGCAGAAGTTGAAATGATTGAACGTAAGTAATTAATTTGAATATCGAATATGTATAAATGACTTCTTAGGTGCACGTGCTAAACGTGCATGGGAAGCAAGTTTACCACCACTTGATGATCCTCAACAATGGGAAAAACGATTTAAAATGATGAGTGATATGGAAAGACATGAATGGGTTTTACGAGAAAATGAAATTGAAAAGTAAAATATTTTTTATATTTACATATAAAAATGATTGTCTCTAATAGATTACAAAATATTCGTATTCAATTATTAGAAAAAATGCTTAAAGATAATGAAGCTAGTCGACATGATGCATCTATTGAACGTATTAATCGACAATGGAGTAAAAAACAAATTGAACGTGAAGATTTTGTTAAAGCAAATCGTCTTCATTATTTACGAGGTATGTAGATTATTTAAAAATAAATTCATTTCATTCTTATTTTTTTTCATTTAGCTGTTCGAGCGTTACTTCGAAAACGATCTCAAGTCGAAACAAAATATGTTAAAAATGATATTATTCGAGATTATACAAAATATGAATCAGCAGCTTATGGTCCATTAACACGAAATGGTTATTTTCCAGATAAACTTACCGATAAATATTTAGTGAAAAGTCGATTTTTGGATACATATACAGGTTTACTAGAATTAGAATCAACATTACCATCCAATGCATTAAAAATTCGTCTACCAGCACCAAAGAGAATTAGTACAACTAAAGATGGACATTTGAAACGACAATTTCGACGTGAAAGAGATCTGAATAATATATTCAAGGTTAGATATAGGCATCAAGTTTGACGGTGTTTGTGAGCGAGGATGTATATCCACTAGGAAAAGTCGATGTATACCCTTTTTATTCAAAACTATAGGTTGCTCAATTGAAGAGTTATGATATTTCAATCGCCACTATATCGGTAAAATCACCGTCAATATTTTCATTGTTTATACTCCCTCACACCCATCCTCGTCTTTAGATGTTAAGGATACGGAAAAATAGTATTGTATTTTATAGGATATTGCTGAGGAAAAAGAACGAAAGATCGAAGAACCAAAACCACTTCGATTTTTGGTCAAAGTCGAAAAACCAGTACCAAGACCATCAACACCTGGCGTCGATGTGCCTAGTCCAGTATGTTTAATTTTTTTTTCCTATAATTTCTCATATTTAATCCAATAGGAAGATGAACAACGTGAAAAAAGTATTATTTATCTTCAAAAACTTCTTCGTGGTCGTGCTACACAAAATATGGTTAGTTATTATCTTCTTTTCATCGTTCACTAAATTTTTTTTAATTAGATGTACAAGAATAAAGAAGAACGTATTGAATTAATTGAAGAAATGCGTAGTACACATGCATTACAAGAACAAGATATGAATATTAAAAAATTACAACGACAAGATGTTCATACAGCACAATATATTCAAAGAAAACATATTTCACGAGTATAAATTTATATTTTTCAATTAAATTTTATTTAATTAAAAATTTCTAGGAAGATTATATTGATTCAATTCTTCAAACACTTGAAGGCGAAGCTATGGGTGATATGCTTGATTATTTATCAAAAGAATTAATACGTCTTCAAGAAGAACGACGTATTGCGGCATTTGCTATGTTAGCTGATCGTCAACGACGTATACGTGAAGCTGAAGAATCTGGTTTAAGACAAGTCGAAGAACGACGACGACGTGAACAAGATGAACTATTTAAACAAGTTTGTCTCTCATTTCTTCGAACTGTTTTCTTCAAATATTTATTCTAGACACTGAAGATGACTCAAAATACAGTCGATACTTATTTAGAAGATGTTATTCTTGCCAGTACATTTGATACATCTACGGAACAAACTCGTACTGAAATTCAAGAACAAGCTGCAGCAATCGATGAAATTGCACATGATATGGAATCCAAGTAAATACAATTTTTGCATAATTAAACATATATATTAATTTTTCTTTTTAAAGACGAACTCAACTTGAATCAGAAGGTATTGTTGCTGAATTAGTTCATGGTTTTCTTATACCAGAAGTTGCTAAACAAGAAAGTCGTACTAAAGGTATGTTGAAATATTATGAAATATATACATCTATGAGTATTATTGTTAGTTCGTCTTGCTCAACATAAATATTTGTTAGCTGCACATCAAGTTGTCAAAGATAGTTGTACTGATAATCTTAATGATTCATTGATATCGGAGAGACAACAATCAGCAGAATCAGAATCTAACCCTCAATATCAACCATCAACACTTAATGAAGATCAAAATGAACAAGAAGAAGAAGAGGAACAAAGACGTGAATATGAAGAAGAAACTCGTGAAGAAGAAGGCGAAGAAATGCGAGAAAATCGCGATGCTGAACAAGAAGATACAGAATCGAATCGAAGAGAAACTGATGAAGAAAGTGATGGTGGTGAAGCAGATGAAGAAGACTAATTATATTTTCTTTTTTGTTTTTGTGGCAAACAGGCGCTTTTTTTTGTAGCAGTGACTTTATATATACATAAATGCTACCTCATGCTTTATTAAAGCAAATTTTTCATGCTTAAAAAAAAGAGCATGAAGATGTTATTTGAAAGTGGAAGAAGTAGATAAGAGCTAAATTATTAAATTATGCCTGAATGATATAGAGAATGTCAACGAATGATGAGTAATGCCATCCTGATGGATCTCCGAAGAATCTGTGTATCACTGCGAATCTTCTCGTACCATAAATTTCGTTGAGTAGTCGCATCTGTCCCTTATCCACTATAGCAGCAGAGTCAAAGTCCGAAAAACGATAGATGACGTTACAGTGACTTTGTTGATAGGATAACAGCCTGTAAATGTTAAACATTTTTCTAAAGCGTTCATTATCATGTTTGTTGATCCTATTTTAACGAAGAATTAAAAACTTGAAGACTCAGTAGGAATATAAGGCGACAAAAATTTTGCATTATATATCTAGGTGCAAATGTCATTGAGTTTGATAGATTTGGCCGTGAATTTAAAAAAGTACAACATAGAGCTTATGTAACCTCATTCATACGGACTTTTTCTATTTTTCTTACATAACCTTAAGCAAAATTAAATTCTATAATATCATGTGCGCGGATCCAATATTCAACAAAATACGACAATACTTAATAAGATAACTATTATAAACATGTACTTTCAATCCAATCTCCGTAATAATAATATGGTTTTAACCTTTACGCTAACAATCTCTTTAGTCCTTGACATCATACAAAATAAATCGAGGTTAAATAAAAGTACCTCACAAACTCCGAAAAGTTCTCAATTAACTAATGAAAAATTTTGTTTGTATAAAGAAACAAACACTGTCCGTAAGTAGAAACGGAAACTATACATAAATCATTTTTCAGGTTTCATTAAATGATGTACTTAAATTTTTCAATTAAATCTCTTTTCGACAAGCTATGCCATACAATCGTTATTATTTGAAAAGGAAAAGAAAGTAACCACTACCATCATCTAATTGTAACGCACTCTCTCTCTCTCATATTCTTTCATTCACCGTTCACAAGCAAACATTTATAATGTTTCGCGTCGCTAAGAGCTTTTTCTTATTTCATCAAACATTATATGTCAACACTCGTCCACACACTTTGTGCAATAATGCGAGAAAAAGAAGAAGAAGAAGAAGAAAAAGAAAAATGCAAGTATTGTGTCTGATGAGAAACAAATCAAGATTTTAAATAACAACGAGCAATTTAAGAAAGAAGAGAAAAAAAAACTGTGAAGAGAATTTTGAATCAACCAAACAACATCTCCAACACCACAATTGGATCATTCGTTCATTTCTTTTTTTTTAACATACTGAATCAATATGGCTGATCGTCGTTTTACAATTCAAACAGAACCTCGTGGTATGAATACCGTAAAAACTTCAGCACCAAATGCTGCACGTGATGATATTCAAGCACCGACAACTGGTATTGGTCCATCATCAGCTATTGCAGCAACTGCAGCAGCAACAACAATTCCTGAACGTCGTTCATCTCAATCTCAACCAAATGTTTTTCGACGTTTATCAATGTCAATGGGTGCTGGTCGAAAATCTTCAATGTTTCTTTCACCAAATCAACCTCGACCAAATACATATCGTATGGAACCAGATAATGAATATCGTTTTCGTCCATATAAACTTCAAGCTAAAATACAAGAAGTATTAGTTGAACAATTAAAAGGTCAAACATATAATCCAACAACAGCGAATGAACTTGTTAAAAATGTTACACGTAGTGTTCATCAATTAGTAAGAAATTTTCAATTACCTAGATATAAAATTGTTGTACAAACTGTTATAACACAAAAATTTGAACAACTTTTACGTATTGCATCACGTTGTTTATGGGATCCAAAAACCGATAATATGTTATCGGTTAATTATGAAACAAAAGATATGGTAGCTGTTGTTACAGTTTATGCTGTATATTTTGAGTAAATTAATTAAGTATTTTTTATGACAATTAAGTGAAAAAAAATTATGATCTAACCGTTTTTTTTTGTGTGATGATGCTTGTGAACATATGATTATTGAACTTATATTTATTTTTAATAAAAAAAAAATGAAGTTCTTTTTAATGAGTATCGCTGGAAAAGAATCAGGACAAGAATAAATATATATTCCTTAACGACTTATGCGCCACGCTGTACCTTTAGGCTTGATCATATATTCTAATTACTAGTATTCCGAAACTGTCCCTTCAGGATCATTGGGTTGAATTACGTGAATAGAAAATATTTGTCAAAGATGTTATAAACCATTGTGCATATTTATAACACCTTCTGCTGATCTCTCTTATGATTGTGTGCAAAAAAAATTCAGAATTGACTTTAATAGTAATAACGTCATAAACATGCGCCCATATAATCTTTTTTTGTATTTCATATCAGACAGATGTGTTTATGACACGTTCCCTTGATTTCGAATTTATTTAAAGAGAAGTTTATTACAGAACAAATGTTCTCCTTTCATTTAAACTGCAATCTAAAATGTTGGTTTTACAATCAATTGTCTGATATAACAGTTTATTTTCTGTATAATAATGAAGATAATTCATTTATCAGTTCGTCTTTATTTAATTAAAGAGAAATAAATTTTATTATTTGAATAAGACATAAAAAGAAAAGTAAATATTTTTTATCACTGTTTTTTAATGCTGTTTATGACGGCGTAATACCCTTGAGATAATATATCCATTGTACACTTGAAGATGATGCATTTGGTGCTCCAGTCGTTTTCGGACAGGAAACAATTAATTTTGCCATAACATCAGCTTTATTTGTTGTATCCGAACCATCAAATGAAACAACAATTCGATGTGATTTTCTAGCTTGAATTAATTCTTGACCTTTTGTTATATGAAAAAGTGGATTATCAACATTGAATGTATATGTTAATGCTTGAGCAAATACATTTTTAAATGTTATTGTTGTATTACTACCAGCTTTAACAGTAAATGGACCTTGTGGTTTTGGTAATTCACCAAGACCAACCAATGGAAATATATAATCACTACCTGATGATGAACTTATTGTTAATGTTGCACGTACATCACCTAATTGTGATGGTTCATATGTAACATCAACACCAACTTCCATTGTTGATGGTGATGAACTTGGTGCGGCTGTTACAGTTCGATCAACCATAAAATCTGGATGATCAATCTAAATAAAAATTCATTTAAAAATTCAAATCAAAAAGTAAAAGAAATTCACTTACTTTACAAATATAATCTGTTTTTGTACGAGCATAACTTGTAAATTTCGCTGATAATACTTGTGAACCACCTAATGGTGCTTTGAAATAGATTGTCCGTTCAGGACGAGGTGGTAAAGCATTTAATGACAACATATAAGTATATAAACCAAGTTCAGCAGAATGTATTTCAAGACGTGTTTCAGCTTTGCCTGCTTTTAATGGCATGTATGTAAAATTGAATGTACCCTAAAATAAATTATAAAAGATATATAATTGGACGAATTTCTACATAACTCATTATTCCTCCACTTCGATATCCTTTCTGACTCTTAAGAATATTTACTTGAGAATTAGCTGGAATTGAAACATGTTCTGGTGGTAAAAGTATATCTTGATGTGCACATTGTCCTTGAAATGTAACTTTATGTGGTAATGGATTATCAAGAATAATATCATGTGATGTTTGTTGTCGTACATGTGTTGTTAATTCAATATTTCCAATTGTTGGTGCATTACGTTTATCCATAACAGATTTAAATGTTATATCATACCACATATATTCTTGTGTTTGTTCATTTTTAAAAATAAGTTTTATTTGTTGTACACATTCTTTATATGAATAAAATTGTAATTTAAAATCACGTTTAGATTTTGGTGCAACATCAATAAATTCAAGATATTTTATTGTTGTTGGAATATCTGGACGATCTTGTTTAATTGTTTCATGTGTTACACGAAAACGTTGTGATTTTTTTAGCCAATTTTCAATTGATAATACTTCGGTATATGGTGTTTTACATGGTACTTCACGTAGAAATTTCCCTGATGCACGTGGTGAATCAGCATTACCAACAACATTATAAAGTAGACCACTTCCATCAGGTAATGGAAAAAATAATGTACCAGTTTGTTTACCTACAAAAAAAAAAAATTCGAAAAATTGAGAATTTTTGAATTCATGAACTTACCTTCGGTTAATGGTAGATATGTTAGTTCATAATTTTTCGTTGAATTTGGTTCGATAACAATTGTTTCTGGTCCTGAAAAATACTCTCCACTAATAACAGGTGTTAATGTCCATAATGAATTTGTATTATTTTTTATATTAATTGGTTTTGATAATTCTTTTGAACGTACAGCTGTTGATATTGTAATAGTTTCACGTGCAGGTGCAACTTCAATACATGAACCATTTAATGTAACATAAACAGATTTTGTTCCTTCTAATCGACATTCAAGTCGTTCACATCGTATATCATGTCGAATTGTATGTGGTTGAAAAACGAATTCCATTGTTATTTCTTGTCCTGGTGCAATATAACCATTTGTTGGTGATACACTAAATGGTGTATCACGTAATTGAGCAAGATTCCAAGAAAATGCACCACCAATATCACCACGATTCGATAGAATAAGTTTACGTGTTAATGAACAATCTTTACCAACAGCACCGAATGGAAGTGCATCAGAATCAAGAACAATATCATAACCTTGACAACAACCACGTACAGCAAACATAGGAACATCTAAATCACCATATTTTAATAAGACTTGTTCGATAAATGGTGGTAAACGTGAACGAGGTGAATATTTGATAGTAACTGTTGTTGTACCACCACGTGCTTTTAATGATATTGGAGTTGTTGGTTGTATAGTAAGAACATCACGAGGAGCACCAGTTTCAGAAGAAAGTAAATTAATATAACAATTTGATATTGGTGCACGACTTCGATTAACAAGACAAACTTCACGTGTAACACTTTTACCTACTTGTAATGCGCCTAAAATAAGAAGATTAAAACTCTTTGTTTCCCTGAAGTTTATAATTCTTACCTAAATTAACAATTTTATTTTTCGGTTCAGCTAATTCTACTCGAAAATCAACACCTTCTCCTTCAATAATTACATTAATAATTGTTAATCCATCAATTTCAAATTGTATTGTTTCACGATAAGTTTTTTGTTCTCTTGGATAAAATATAAATTTACAAGGAGTAATTACTTTCGCCGGAATTAAACCACCTTTAAAATCTACCATTAATTGTGCTGTTGATTGATATAAACATTCAATTGTATGATCTTTTGTATCATTATTTGTTATACTTAATTGACATGTATTCTCTGGCATACCAGCACGATAAACAAAACATGCACCAAAATTATATGATAAAAATGAAAAATCTATATTTGGTGTTGTTGTTTGTCCAATAAGTAATAAATCATATTTTAATCCATTAAGAATATTTAAATGTACTAAACGTTGTATTAATGAACGATGTTCACGTGTACGTGGTTCAAATGATATATGACATGTTTGTTTTTGACTATTTGCTACAGTACCTTTTATTGGTGTTATAGTAAATGGTCCCAAATCTTGATTATTATTATCATTTATCCAATTATAATCAAATGCATATTTACCATCATTGGATATTTCAATTTGTCTTGATGTTGTATTACCAATTAAAACATCAGCAAAACGTATTTCATTTGGACCATTTTGTGCTGTTTTTAAATCATATCGATTTCCTTCAATTGTTTCACATTGTACACTTGATAAATTAGCAAAACCTTCACCTTTAACATTAATATTTAATAATTCAGCTGTTTCACCAATACGACATTGAAGAACATATGTATATGGACGATTTTGTGTTGGACGAAATACGACACGTAATTCTATACGTGAATTAGCTAATATAGTACCAGATGATGATGGTTCAATTGTTAAATCATTATTTGTTGTACCATTAATAAAAGTTCGTTCGAGAAAATGATAATAAAATGGACGATTTTCTTTATTAATTAATGTTATTGTTTCTTCCAAATATTGACCAATTAAAACAGGATGAAATGAAATAAATGTTCGATCAAATAATATTTGTGGTTCACTTATTTGACCAACAAGTAAAAATGGAACAGATAATGAATGTGAAGGAATTTCAAAACGATACATTGATTCAACAATACCAAATGAACGTGGAAAGAAATCAAAAGACATCTAAGAATAAATTGAATTAGTTATTTATAGAAAAAAAATAGTTGATAGACTTACAATAGCTCCTCGACCTGATGCAATTTTGCCTTGAATAGTACGACAAACAAATGATGGCTGTTTTGTTAAGTCAAGATTATCTTCACATATCCAACGATAAGTATAATCTTTGTCGGTTGGATTTAAGACAGAGAATGATCTGAAGAAAAGAAAATTTATCTCTTTGTATGTAACATCATTAACTAACCTATTAACTGTTGAACCAGTACCAATAGCTTTAAATTCAATAATACGTGTTTGTCGATCAATATATGCTGGTGGTGGTTGTGTTGTTGTATTATTTATCAAAAGATCAACACGTCGTCGACCACTTGTTAAATAATCTGATTCTTCTAATTCAAAATGACAGAATGGTAAAATACTTCGTCCACGAACAGCAACAACAGGTCCTGGTTTACCCGTTTCTAAATTTGGGATACTAAAAAAACAGAATAGAATATTAAAAAAAAAATATTTCTCAAATTCAACTCACCAACAAGTCAATCGTGCTTGATAATCATTGATATCAAGTGGTGCAAATTTAATTTTAAATATTTGACTAGCACCAACAGCAATTGAACCAGCATCAGGTTCAATTATAAATGGTACATAACCAACATCAGCCAATGGTGTTGGTGGTGATTGAATACTTAAATCTGAATCACCACGTGATATTTCAGTAATAGTTGTACCTTCAGTAGTCAGAGTTGGTTCAGTTGTTTCTGGTTCTTTTTCTTCAACAACATTTTCTGTTGGTACAGCAGATTTAACTGATAATCGTGGAGCTTTTGTTTTACTTCCTGTTTGTCCATCTTTACCAGTTGATTTTCCTGTTTCTTTTGTTGTTTTATCTTTACCACCTTTACTAACAGGAGCTGTAGGTGATTCTTGTATATTTGTTGAATCAGGTGTTGGAGCAGTTGTTGCTGGTGTACGTGTACCAGGTTTTTGACCTTTTCGAGTCGTATCAATTGGTTCAGGTGTTGGTAGATCTCGTTCAATCATTGGAGTAAATGGACGTAGATTATCTTCCATATGTATTTGCCATGCATAATTAAATGATACTTTACCACGATTTGTAATTGTGACTCTACAAAAAAAAAACAGTTCATTTATCATTTACAAAAAAAAAAATAATTTACTCATGAACACGTGTTTGTAACATTGCTGTATCTAAAAATCGAACTTCAAAATCGCTACATTTATAACGACAATAATCCGCAACAGCTGATACATAAATATCTAAAAGACGTGTTTGTTCTTCAATGCGTTGATGTACTGGTTCAATATCAGCTTCAATAATTTTCTTTCTAGCTGGACGATTTCCACGTTGTTGATCAGGAGTAGTTGGTTCATCAATCCATTTAATTGAACGCATACGATCATCCCAATCAGGTATTTCATTTACTGGACGATCAAATGTTATTTTTGTTATTGAACAAAGAAGTTTTTCTTTAGTTAATTGAATTGGTTTATTTGTTTTAAATGTTATTTGAATATCTTTTGTACAACCTATAATATGATATATATTGAAGTAATACAAGAAAGTGAACTACTCTTACCAGCATGAAGATGACCAATACGTGGTGAAAATGTACATTGTGGATGTTCTGGCCATTCAAAACGAACAGAATCTTTTGAATGATGGTTCGTTATAGAAAATAGAATTTGTCGAGATTCATTTAGATGAATTTCACCAAAGTTTATTGTATTAGAAAGAGAAACTATAATATAGACAAAAATGTTTAATTAATCGAAAAGATCTTTTTGATTTTTTTTACCTGGAACATCATCATCAACAATCGTCTGTTTATTTTCAATTGGTAATGGTTCATCACTCATAACTAATCCATGAATATTATCAAGTGTAATATCATCTGTATAACTTTCACCAATTAATTGAACAGTTGTATCTTCATATTGATTATCAACAACAACAAGTCGTAGAACACCTTCATATCGTTGTGATCCTTGTGTTGGTTTTGGTTTAAATAAAATATCAAGTGCAATTTTTTGTCCAACTTCAAATATAGCTGAAGCAGCTGTTGCTTTTCGTGTTATATCATTAATAACAAGATTTTCTGGATTAGGATTTTCAATTGATGATTGTAATGAATAAACACCTTCAACATCATGTAAATAAAAATCAACTTTAGCAGGTAAAACTCCATCATTAATTAATAAAAGTTGTTGTGTAGCTTGTCGACCAAGTAATAATTTATTAAAAATCATCATTGTTTGTGCTTTTTTATTTCTTATAGCTGGTCGTAAAATAGTTACACGTGGTAAATGACCTTCACCATGAAGTTCAAATGAAAGTATTGGTGTATTTCGTAATTCTCGATTTGCTTTTGATTGTCCTTCGACTAATACATCAAATATCGCCGAATATGATTGCATTGATGTCGGTGTAAAAGAAACAACAGCATAATGACTACTATAGGGTGGAATTTGTGCTCGATGAGTATCAAGTTCAAATGCTTCAACAGCTTTTTGACCTTTACTTGGTGGACGTAAGGCAAGATTGATATCAACTGGTACCTAAAATGATTTTGTTTTAGGAAAACAATTGTTTTTTTTTAATGGCATTACTTTTTGTGCATTGCTAATTTTAAATCGTGCTTTTGATGTACGACCAACAATAACATTTCGAAATTGAAAACGACGTTCTTCTTCACCATAAACACCACCAGTGACCGACTAAATGATTTTCGATATGAAAGAAATTTCAATTAAAAAGACAACTTACATCAGCAAGATTTTTAAATGATGAAAGATTTCGAACTATTCGATGTTCTTCAAATACAGATGATATATCACTGATATCAATTTGTGGCATGATTAATTCACTCTTTAATTTATATATAAGTCCTTTAGGATATTCAGCTGGATTTTTATCAGCAATATCAATAAGAATTTCCTAAAAACGTAGTCATGTTTTATTGAATCATCATCTCGATTTAAACATACTTCTTCAAATTTTCGTGGTACATCTGAATCTGATGTACATTCAACAGATACAGTTGAACTTCCACCTGGTAAAACTACTGAAAATGCTGGGGAAATTATAAATGGACCAATTTGTAATCGACCTTGTGTTGGTGCATCTCTATAAATTTATTTATTTATTATTATTAATTGACAATTCCATATGACTTCTTACTTAGTATTCATTTTTTGTGGTATAGCATCACGTTGATATTTTGTAAGAACATATTTAAATTCATGTTCACCATGATTTTCAATAAGAAATTTTTCTACACGACGAGACGAACCCATCGGCATTGCACCAAAATTAACTTCTTTTTCAGGTGATAAAATAAATCTAAGTAAAATTCATTTGATGTACATATATAAAGATAACAAGATTAAACTTACTTGCTATATGTAGCTTTAGCTGAAATTTTAAGACGAATACGTGCAACTTCTTCTTCAACAGCTGGAACAGCTGGTTGTTGTTGTTGCTGAGCTGCAAGAGCATTTCGTGCTTCACCTTTTCCTGGATGACTACTATCACCTGCTTTTGGTCCAGGTGGTACATTAATAACACTAACAACAATAATTTCAGCTTCACGAAGATGAATTTCAGCTGTTGGTTTAAAGGTAATCTTTTAAGGAAAGAAAAAAATAATAATTAAGATTATCCAGATAATCAAAATAGTCCTTACTGTGATATTTGTCGCTTGAACATTTCGTTCACCACCTGCTGCTAAACTTCCATGTTTCGGATTAATTTCAAAATATTTACTTGCATTAATTTTTGATTTTGGATCAGTTATTAATTCAAATCTAATTCAAATCATATTTACATACAATCAATTCAATAATTAATAATTGAAATCATACTTATATTTTATTTCACGTTTGCCTTTATTTTTCAATGTACATGTTTGTTTAGCTTCTTGATTAACACGTACATTACCAAAATCAATTCCACGATCATTACCTTTTTGAAATGTCATATCCAAAACAATATCATAAGGTTCAACAAGTACAGGTATATTCATTGTTTTAATAGCACCTGGCATACCTTCCATATCGGATATCTAATAAAAAAAAATATCATTATATTTAAGAAATCAATCAATCAATTTACTTCAAGTTTAAGTATTAATTTATTTTTTTGTGATGCTGGTGATCGTGGTCGACTAGCATAATAATTCAATTGTAATTCATATGTACTATTTGGTTCAACAACTCCTGTATCAGTTTTTGTTGAAAATTCTTGTCCAATACCATCTTGACCAATACCAACTAAACGCCATCGTACAGGAATTAATTTTGAATTTTTCAATCGAATTGTTCGTGATTCTTTTCTATAAAAAGCAAACATAAAGATTCAATTCAATTATCGATTGTTTGTTTTATTTACCGATAAAGTAATACTTGACCAAAATCAAATGATGCTGGTTCAATTTGTAATTCAGGTGTACAACCAACACAAGTTAATTTATAAACAATTGGTTCGGGATTTTCTTTAATACAACAAACAAGTGTATCTTCAAAAGGTATTTCTTTTTGTGGATTAGCCATTATTTTAAGTTCCTATAAGATATATTAAAAGATGAATTAATTCTAATGACTATTTACTTTTGATTCTCCAGGTTTTAAATGTATTTCAGTTGGTTCAACAAAGAATACTGCTTTCGATGGATCAACGTCATTATGAAAACAAAATAAAGCTTCAACATCCATTGGTGATGTATTACTAATTGTTAATGTTTCCAGATTACTTGGATAAATTCCCGCACGAATTCTAATTTTAAAAAAAAAGTATGATGAAATTTTCAAAATAAATTTTTTTACATACTTATTTATATCTTTACCAAGTACTAATGGACCAAAATCATAGACTTCTGTTGAAAGAATAAATTTCTTATGAACAATTTCATTTGGTTTAATAGTTTTTTGTCGATTGGGAAAGACAACACTAAAGATATGGAATAAATTGAAATAGAAATAATAATAAGAATAATAATACTAACCGAGGTTCTCGACTGATATTTGGAAAAGTACAAACACCTCGACAAAACATTTTATAATTTCGTTTTGTACCAAGAATTTCAAAGGATATTGTTTGATCAAATTGACCAACTTCATTTGAAACAAAACGTAAACGAATACGCATTTCACTGTTAGCTGGAATAATCCAACGAAAACGAATAAGTCTATAAAAAAAAATAAATAGATAATTCATTTTTCAAATCAAACAAACTTTGGTAGAATTTTTTCAACACTTGATTCACTTCCATCTTGTCCATCGGAAGAATGATGTGTAGGTGATTGTTTACCATGACGACCTTTAGTTCCACGTGTTGAAGATTTACCTTCAGTACTACCACTTGGTCCACCACTTGTTTTTCGTTTCGCAGGAGCTGTTTCTCGTTCAGCTAAAATGAATTATTTTTGTTGTTCCTTTTGTCTTTTAAATAATTACCTCGACTACGTCGTCCTTTTGTTCCAGTATCTTTTCCATCAGCATCTTCACCATTTACTGGTGGTTCTGGTGTTTTATTTTCTTTTAATTTACTATCATCAGGAAATAGATTTCTATGAATAAAAATTAAATAAAAAGAATTTATTTTGAATGAAAAATCTTACGGATCATTTTCATGTGTAGCAACAAAAAAATATTGTCCATATTCAGCACATGGTGGATTAGTACGTGGTTCAGGATATGGAACAACAGAAAATTCAAATGCTTTTGGTACAGGTGGACCACGAGGACCTTGACCCATTCCATCAAGTACCTAGAAAATGAAAAAATGAATTCTATATTAAGCAGATCGATCTCATTTAGAAGATTCGGTTGCTGATTGAGCCCTACATGATCATCCGAGCATCGCTTATCGAAGTAAGGTTTACTTCAGTGATGATCTGATATTTGAATATCAACATCGATGATCAGTGCTTAATATTTACTTGATCAAAAGTTGGTAATCGGTTTTTTATTGTATCGATTACATCCGATGGCATTGGTTGATTTGAATTATAATTTGCTGGTGTATCTATTGGAATTGTTGGAATATTAACTAATTCATCTGTTCCTGTAGATGATTGTTTCTTCGAATCATCTTTAATTGCTGGTGAACTTTCATCCTTAAAATATAAAATTTCCAATATGAAAAATTTCTTTTTTTCACTACTTACAAAATTTGTTGGTGTTGCACTGGCAAGTTGTTGTTGACTTGGAGTACTTGCTGGACCAGTATCATCAGTTTTATCAAGTTTTTCTTTATCTTTTGTATCAGTTTTTTTGCCTAAAAAAATAAATAAAATTCAATTTTAATTAAAATGTTCCATACCTTTCTCTTTCTTTTGTGTAGATTTTTTTCCACCAGCTCCAGCTGCTAAATTATCTTCTTCTGTTGGATTGGTTGGTGTTGGTGGACTTCGTGTTACACCTTTTGTTCGATCCCATAATTCAAAAACATTCAGTAAATCATTACGATAAAAATCAAATGTTTTAAATCTAGAAATAAAATATCGTTTTGATGAAAATAAAATTTTTGTTTTACTTGGCTTGTAATTCTCGATCTTTTTTCTTTTCTTTTTCATCTTCAAGATCAATTGTTGAAGCTTTAATTACACTACTTGAACCTTCTTCTTCTCGAATAGACATATCTTTAAGAGATTTTAGTACTTTTTTTCTGAAAAAAAACAAGATTTATGTATCAATTAAAAATGTCAGCTATTACTTGTCAATATCTTCAACACTTGTGCCATCAAGTTTTGCATTCGAACGATCCGAAGCAGGTGGACCTCGATTACTAGTTATTGTTAATCGAGAACCTGCTTTTCCAAGAGCTGCATTCGAACCTGCAGCAAGACCTTTCTCACCACCAACTGAAGATCCTTTACCAACTAATTGTTGACTTGAACCACCTTTTTTTGTTTTTTTCCTAAAGAAAAAAAAAGTTCCAAATGTAAGAGAAATCAAGATACATACGGTTCAGCTTCTTTTAATAATCGTTCTTGTTCTAATCGAGCAGCTTTTTCTTCTTTAATTCGTTGTTCTCTGAAACAAAACAAAAATGTTAAGATGAAAGAATTCAAATGGATATTCATACCTCTGAATACGATCTTTCTTTTGTTGTAATCGTTTTTGATCAATACGTTGTCTTTCTTCTTCGGGTAGTGCATCATATTCTTCTTCACCCATTTCTTCAACATATTCTTTTTCATGTTGTTCTCGTAATCGTTCTTCAGAACCTAAAGATTAATTTTATAACAACAAAACAAAGATTCAAATATTCATTCATACGGCGTATTTCTTCAGCTCGTGCTTGAGCTTCTTTGTATTTAGCATAAGAAAAATTAGTTAATACGGCATAAATATATGAACGATTATTAATTGCTTTAAGAACGGCAATTGCAGTTTGAGAAGCATTAGCAAGAAATGATGTATCAAGACTATCGAAAACAACACCATGAATACAATCTGGTTTCTATTTGAAATAGAAAAACAAGATATAACATTCACATTTTCGAATGATTTGTACCTGAAGTCTTGCAGAAAGAATTTCAACAAAAATATCTTCTGTTAATACAAATGTCATAAGTTCTTCTTGATCATCTTCAGTCAATTGACCATCTTCTGTAGGTTTTGGTACATGTGATAGTTCAGCATTTGCAGCAGATGTTAAATGTTTATGTATTTTAAATTTAATTTGTGGTGGTGTAGTTAATGGTTGTGGTTCCATTGTTGCTAATTGAGCATTTGAATCAACTAATTCAGCAGTACCACCTTTTTTCTTTTTATCAGTAGTTTTTTTAACATGAGTAGCTAAAAGAAGAGAGTTAAATTAGAACAAAAGAAAAGAGTTTAAAAAGAAGAGCAAGAGCGATCTAAGAGCAAGAAAGTACTTCGTGCACTTCTTGGTGTTATAATATTACTATGAGTAGGTGATCGATTTTTCGATGAAACAGTCGATCGTCGATGAATTTTGCCTTTTGGTATATTTATTAGAATATTTAGTTATTTATATATTTAAGAAGAAGAAGAAAAAAAACAAGAAATACCTATTGGAACTGGAGCAGCATGATCAGCATCAAGTTCTGCTTGTCGTTGTTCTTCAATATGTTTTTCAAGTGCCTCACGACACATTTGATATGCACGTTGTGTATATTCATTTCGATGTGCACTATCAATAGCTTCAATAATTACTTGATCGAGATTTAATAATACACAATCATATGTTTGACTAAGTTCACGTGATATCATTGTTTTTCCTATGAAAAATTTTCATTTGTTTATATTCGTAGTTTTATATTCCATTACCTGAACAAGGTGGACCATGAACAATGATAGAAATACCACGTCGATTACGTGCTTGTACACCTTCAGAAGTTAAATCAATGCCTAAATGACGTGCTAATGCTTGTGCTACAGGTGTCATATCATAATCAATAATTTTATCTGCAACACGTTTTAATGTTGTTTCACTTTTATCAGTAACTGATTCAGTATGTTCAATAGTAGAATTTAAAGTTGTTTTATCACCACTTCGATCGACAATACTAGGTGCTGGATGATGTATTGTAGAAGATGCTTCACCAACATTTGATTCACCTCCATCAGTTGGAATTGATATGTCTAAAAATAAAAATTCCGTTCGGTTAACTAATCAAGATTCTTACCATCTGTTCTTTTGGTTAAATCTTCATGTTTTTCTTCCTCTGCACGTTTCGTCACATCTAAATTTCACCAAAATGAATGATTAGAGTTTAATAAAAATGATCATTACCATCATAAAATTTTAGTATTTCAGGTGGTAATTTCTCTCCTGCAGCTCGTGTTGGTAAAAGAATATTATTATTTTCATCATAACCTGGTAATAATCGAAGTACCTAGAACAAAATGCCAATTAATTAAAAACAATAATCAGACAAATTAAATTTACTTTTTCTTCTTCAAGATATTGTTTATCAAATTCAAGATTATAAATTTCAACAGGAAATGAACATGGATTTCGTATAACAATTTCTTTTTCATCACCATTACTATGTGTTAAAATTGGATTAAATACAATTGATGTTGTTGGTTCAAATGTAGTTCCATGCATTTGTCCAATAATGACTTGAGGTTCAAGACCACCACCACGACATATAATCATTAAACGTTGACTACTTTGATTAATACGTAATAAAACACGTGATTCATAATGTGTCTAAAATAGACTATATAGAATATTTTACTTAAGAAATTGATTTACTTCTTCAGCAGGTGTAAATTTAATTTGAACATTTACTTTTTGACCTGCTAGAATGACACCAGATGGTGGTAAAACTTCAAAAATACGTGTTGTTGGTTTTTTTCTAGCACTAATATTTCCACGACGAGGAAAACGACCTACTTGTTTACCATTTGTATCTTCCTAAAAATTATAAACATAAAGAACATATTTCATTGTCCATGAACTTACTCCAGGATAAGCTGCAATCCATTCACATGTAATTTCTTTCGGATTTCGTAATTGTATTGTTGCAATTTTACATTCACCACATTTAACAGTACCAAAATCGAGTGTATCATTTGATGCATTTAAATCTGGCATTGTTACATTAGCTTTCAAACGTAAATGAAATGATGGACCAGAAGTAACCTAATCAAATTGAAATTTTTTATGAGAGTTTTATTCGAATTGGTTGGTAGGGACTAAAGGGGCTCATCTCGTTCTAGAATTTTTTAAAACTATCGTAAGACCAAATGTCTGCTCTTTCTCTTCCTGATTACGCTCTTATATTAACCCAGTAATGTTTGGTTAAAATATGTCTCCGATAGAGATACCATCATCTTACCTCAACCGGTACTCGACATTCAATTGGACCAAGTCCAAGATTAGCACCACGTGGATCAAATGTAATTGTAATTGTAATCGATTCTCCAGATGGTAAATTTTTAATTCGATCACAATCAAATGAAAAGCCTGTATTTTTATATGCAAAACGATCAAAATTAAATGTAATATTATTCGTTGTTGGATTTTTAATATGAATAGTTTTTTGTTGAACAGTTCCCAAAATAACATATTCAAAATCAACTAAATAATCTGGTAAAATAGGCATAGCAGCACTTCGTTTTGATAAGCTTGTTGTTGATGTTGATAATGATGCATGACTTAAACGTACTGATGGTTGTTGTTGAGATAAATTTGATTGTTCCAATGATTCAAGAAAATGTGGATGAATTTCATTGGATTTTTGTACATGATTTTGTACAACAAGTGTATCAAGTTCATGTTGTCGATTTAGTTCATCAACAGTTTTATCTTTAATTTCTTCCATTAATTTTTCTTCTACAGAATTATTTGTAATATAACGTGGTAAATTAATTTCTAATCGAGAAAACATTCCTGTACCAACTAAATGTATTTCATCAGGTTGAAAATGTGCTACTTGAAGATAAATAATTTTTTCAAAATGTTCAGGAATATTTGGAAGAAATTTTATTGTTATTATTGTTGATAATAATGGTGCACAAAGACCAGATTCAGGTTCAATAGTTAAATGTGCATGTTGACCATCGGGATTTAAATTATTTAAATTTAGAAAATGAAAATCTAATGGAACAGAACCAACATTTGTTAATGTTAATGTACGTGTTGCAGATTTATCAAAATGTACATCACCAAAATCAAGTTCATGAGTATTTAAACGATATGCCATATAAGATGCTTGACCATGAAGTGAAAGTTCATAAACAGGACCATTTTCAATTTGACATATAGCTTTAATATTAGCTTTGATACCTGGATGACCATAAAAACGAATAGAAGTTTTTTCTGTTTCTCTAAAATGAAAAGTTTTATTTGAAAATTGAAATGTTGAATGAGATTTACCCTGGTTGAAGACTACCGAAAAATGGTAAGATATCAAATATTTCTTCAAGTTTAGGTGTAATTGTTGTAGTAGCAAGTGTAACTTGTTGATCAGTCCATGGTTCACTTTGAATTTGTGTTTCATTTGATTGAGACGAGGTAATATTTGTTTGTGGTTGTGGTTCAAATGTAAAATTTGGTTCATTTTCATCGAGAATAAATGCCCAGAGATATTTTACAGGTAATGGACTTACATTAACCATTGTTAAATATCGAGTGACTTCTGAACCATTAAGAATACATCCGAAATCAAGATTCGTATGTTCAATTAATAAATTTGGATAATGAACTTCACCGTGTAAACTGATTGTATCCTAAAAGGAATTTTTTTTTTGGAAAAAATATATTATCTCAATAAACTTACAGTGAATGCATGTTCATCATATGTAAAAACTAATTGTTCATCACATTTCCATGATAATTCTTTTGTATTAGCACTTGGATCAAAATAAATTGGTTCTGAATAAGTCATTCCGGTTAAGATTTTTATTGTTTTTGTTAATATAAAATTCGGTGGTATATCTGGTATTAGTTCATCTATACTATCTAAACGACTTGCTGAACCAAGTTCATCATTAACATCATTTTTTAATAAAAATGGATGTTTTACACGAAGATGTGCTGTTAAATCAATTGCTGATATATTTGAAAATGTTAAATCTGATGATATTGGTATACGTTGAACATCAGTCGTTACTGGTTCATTATATTCTACACGAAAATGAAGATCTGTTTTTGAAAATGACATTAATGGTTCTACGAATTCACAATGAACTTTTAATGATAATAATTTATCACGTCCAGTTGAACGACCAATAATCGCTAAACATGTAAATGCTTCATCAACAATTTTTGGTTCTGATGCAAAACCCGTTAATGTTAATAAACGAGTTTCTTCTGGTGCAAATTCTAATCTTTCAGGTTCAAGACGAAATGTTAGATTATCTAATGGATTAGGTTCTGTATCTTTATTGGCTTTGGGTTTTCGTTGTATACCATATGCAGCTTTTGTATCAGCTGCAGAAATAAAATGAACAGCTAAATGACGACGTCCTTTATTGGTAAAATATATTCGTTGTACAATTTGTGTACCAACAAAACGTGAACCCAAATTAAGTGATGGAAATATTGAAATATCCGGTACGATTAATGCACCTGTACCTTGAGCTGTTATTGGTATTGTACATGGTACACTATGTTCAACATTAATGAGTAAATTTTCATTAAATCTAAATACAAATATTTTTCTTTGTTAAAATAAAAGAAGAACTTTTTACTTTAAACGATCATTAAGTTTGGCAATAACACGAATATCCATTGATGTATGAGGTTCAACAACACCAGAATCAGGTATACATGAAAAACATGAATTTTTTTTATCCGATTCACAATGAAATACAGCAGGAATTGGAGATTCATTTGATAATGAAAGTATTTGTGTATGTTCATCAAGTACACTTATTGTACCAAAACGTAATTCACTTGGATCAATAAATAAAACAGGTCCTGTACCTGTTGCTGATACTTGTAATTCTAATGGTGGATCACGTGCACCAATTCGATGTATTTCAACTTTTTCTGTTATATCTCCAAGATGTTTAACTGTTATTGCTAATGGAATATCTTTTGTTGTATTTGCTTCAACAACACCTTCACGTTCAGCAGAATGAAAATAAAGACGTCCAGAACGAGGATATATAAATTGATAACGTACAGGAAGACTTGTAGAATTTTGTAAACGAACATAACGATCATTTGGATGATTTAAAAATGTACGACCCAAATCAATTACTTCATTATGAAGAGTTACACGAGGTACAGTACTCCTAAAAAGATATGAATATAACAACTCTTTTCGATACAGGAGGGGGGAGGGGGGCAAATTTTTACATCTCATATATGAACAGTAGGAATGCAACGTTCTGAATCCTATCGAGATAATTTTCCTCAAGTACTTACTTTGCTGTAATTGGTAATGAGAAAATATTTTTTCCTACACCATTAACATCAACTTGTAAAAATGTATCATATTTTTGAATTGCTTTTGGTATAAAATCTACATAAATTTTCATATCACTTTGTGGTGGAAGTTGTCCATGTGATGGTCGAATTTGAAATTCATTATTAATTGTTCTATCAACTTCTTCACCTTCTTCTTCATCACTCGATAAAATCATATGACTTTTTTTATGTTTATCTTGATCAATATGTAAACGAAATGGCATTGGTACAAGTGATGTATTATATAAATGACATGCTAATGTTGTTTGAAAACCATATGAAACAAGACCATATTTTAATTGTGCTTGATCAAAATAAAATGTTGGTCCAATAACTTGTCCAGATATTATTATTGGTAATACATTAGGATTACCTTCAATATTAACATCAAATACAGCATTAAATTGTCCAAGTTGATCACTATGAAATGTTATTTGTATAGCTTGATAATTATCAACAGGTATTACACCAGATGATGGTTCAAAAAGAAACCAAGAAGCAAATATAGAATCTGGTTTTTCAATTTTATAACGTGCTTCTATAAAACCTTTATTAGCTAAAACAACTTCATATAGATGTGTTGAACCAACATAAACACAACCGATATCTAATGTTTTAAATGATGATTCTAATTTTGCACCTTCACCTTCACCTGTTAATATTAATGGTAAACGTTGTTCACGACCAACAACATCAAGCCATGCTGTTTGTTCATATTTACGTGCTTCATTCGGTTTAAATAAGACACTAATATCTAATGTACCACCTGGCCATATATCACCTTCAATTGGATCAATACGAAAATTTGAATGAGTAAATAAATAAGATTCAGCAGTTAATTGACGACGATGATTGATAAATGTACGTTGAATTAATACACCAAAATCAAATGGACCAGCTGATGGAGATTCATTGGTATTTACTAAAAAGAAAAGAATACGAAACTTAATCCTTTTAGAAGTGGCCGTTTTCAGGCACATGTCCACTGCAAGAGGTGAAATTAGAAGAGCATACTCCTTAGTGTGAGCTGACAGGAAAACGGGACCTTTTTTTTACTCATCTATTAAGCCGAATTATCGTTACTGAAGTTCGATAATTCAACTGAGTTTCCTCCCTTGACACTCGTACCATTTAATTTTTGTAATGCATCAATTTCTTCTTCGGATAATGCATGAAGTTGTCGTAATTTTTGTTGTTCTTCTTCACGTTCTGTAGCAAATTGTTTCCATTGAAAATGAACTAATTGATTACTACGATTTGATAATGTTACTGTACGTTGATTAATCATTTCTAAATATGTATTTTCAAAATGAATTGATTTTTTTTCTAATCGAACATTTATATCTTGTGCTACACCATAGACATTTACATAAATTTTTTCTCCTACACAAAAAAAAAATCAAATATCTTTATGTTTTTCTCTTCTTTATACAAACCAGTATCATAAGATATAATAAGTTCATCTTTCATTTCACCATTAACTATCGGATGAAAATCAATTGTTACTTGCATACTTTCACCAACAGGTAAAATACCATTTTCAGGTGTAACAATAAAAGGTCTAAATAAAATAATTCTTTTGCTTGTTATTTTTCTTAAAAAATTTATTTACTTATTAATTTGTAAAACAAAACGAGCTTCACGATTACCAATATTTCGAACAAATAAAACTTTACTCATATTTGTACTTTTAACAGCTGTTGTTGGAAATGTAATATCATCAGGAAAATCTAAAATAGCTCGAGCGCCAATAGCTCGTATTGGTATTAGAAATTTTTCACGTTCAGTTGCTATTAAAATTTCATGTGTATAATCCTACGAAAAATCAAAAAATAGTATAAGCAGAGAAAAAGTAAATAAATAAATACTCGTTGTTCCTCGGGTTTAAATTGTATACGAAATACAAGTGCAACACCAGGTGCAACTTTTTGAAATGCATTAGGTGGAGGAACAATTGTAAAATAAGGTGTATCAACTTGTGTTACTTTAACAGCTCTTGCTACCTGATGAAGAATTAAATATTTTGAAAAATTTAAGAAGAAGAGTAATCTTACTTTATCATTATTTCGAAGTAATAAAGGCACTTCATATGTATGAAATGGTTCATATTTTTGAAAAGTGATATCCGACGGATATGGTTGAAATAGAGGCTCATCAATATCAACTTTTGTTGTCTATTTTAAGAGAACAAAAAAACAGTGTTAATTTATAAATTTTAAGAAATTGTTACTGTTTGTAATGATGTTTCAGCCATGTCTGATAGAGCAATTATTTTTGGAATAAACATTTCTCTTGTATTAAGTAGTTTTTGTTGGGTATCTAATGACATTTCTTTTAAATATGTCGAAGGTGTAAACTATAATAAAAGATTTTTCAATAGAATCTATTCATTATTAACATACTTTTGGTTCAATTTTTTGACCACGATTTAATGTTGGATTTCTTGGAGCGATAACCTTACTTTCATAATTTAATACCGGTGGACCACCGGTATCAATATTAGTTTTTTGTTCGAATAACATTATGTCTGTAGAAAATCTACAAATATCGAAATGAACATATATAACAAAAAACATTCATCCATCGATTATGTTTTGTACATGAGTAACGATGGCAATCGTTTCTATGTTGGTTTGAGAAAGAACAGAGAAGAAGAGATGTCGCTAATTATCATATTCATTGAAGTGAAGAATAATTTCAGACAATGAATAGATATAGTACTAAAAAGTAATTAGCAGAAATCAAGTTTCTTCCATGAAGGTTGCTTATCGACTAATACGGTCATCAACAACTTAGCTATGTACATTACAAAAATTTCAATGTTATTTCGTCATATAAGTAAAGCATCACATTTAAAGTTTCACATATTTGTAATGAACTCGCAAGAAATCGAAAAGTAGAACATGATGAAATTCATCATCTCGAGATCTCAAAACTCACAAAAACTTGTCTTTTTCAAGACTTCCTACGAAAGATCGAAGACTGGATAATATTTATTTTCATCTCGCATTTCAACAAATATTTTGTGACTTTTAGTCATTCTCGACTTGCCGTAAACTTTTTTTTACACTACATTAATTAATGACAATAAAACCCGCCACTCTTCCTTTATCCAACATCAATGTATTTATTCATTCTCTGTTTGATAACTTATAAAATTTATACTGCAATCACGGCAGAGATTATTACATTTACTGCTACAGCTTATGGTGCACCGACAATTTTTAATGATAGTATTGCGTAAGTAAATCAACTACTTTTTTTTTACTATGATTTAAATAGTCTTATTGTTGAATTATCGAATTGTTCTTTACCATGCTCATGCAATGTACAAACAAATAAAACAGGCAATTTTACACCTGTAAATTTTTTTCCAAATAAGACAACTGGTATTGCTCATATTGTTAATCTACAACCATATACAATGTATTCATTTGATATGAATTGTTCCGAAGTAAAAGGTATAAAAACTTATTCAACACGTACAGATATTTTTCGACCCTCACCACCTCGTAATACTCAAATCAAACTAATTAATCAACATCTTCAATTAAAATGGTCACCTCCAACTTTACCTCAAGGTCCAATTGATGAATATCATGTGATTATTAATAACGTTAAAGTAGAACCTCCATTGAATAATACACAATTATCTTATGAAATGACCGAAGATTATGATTCGAATAGAACTTATACAATGAGTGTATATGCTTGTAATACAGATACTCAAAATCGAACATTATGTTCAGCTCCGAAAGATGCTACAGTTTTGTATTTTTCAAATCAAACTACTACTGATAGTTCAACAACTCCACCCACACAATCAGCAACTATTCATCACATTTCAGTTATATTTATTTTAATCATTCAAATAATATTAATTATATAAATAAATAAAAAACTCATTCATTGTTCTTCATTTAATTAAAACACGTTTTCAGAACTCAAATAGAACTTATGCTTTATTGCCCCTAATCGATGGCAACAGTCGAGTTTGAACTTTGGTCAAAACTTTATACTTCAATGATTAGATATACTGAACCCGAATCTTCACTAATTTTATCAGAAGAAGTATTCAAATATCTTTATATATATTTTTTCTCATAAAATAAATATACGGGTTTAAAATAATGTCAATAAAACAAGAAAAAAATAATAAGGAAAAGGTAAAAAAAAACAAGACAAAACAAATTGAATAAGGGTTAAAACCGGCCTGCCGGTAGATTACAATATGAAATTATTTTGTAGGTGATGTCGTTGTTTGTCCATTAACAACTGTTGGTAAATCTACAACTGGTGTTGGTGAACGTCTCATTGCTGAACTTGGTACACCAGCATAACTTTCACGTCTTGAACGAACAAGTCCTTGTGCATTTACACCTGCTAATACGGCTTGTGGTATTTCGCGTTTAACAGGTGTTGCTGATAGATCAATATTTGATACATGTTTAATACGTTCAGCAACACTTACACCACTTAATGGTGAATTTTTATTTTTTGGTGGTGGCATACGTTCATTAACTTGATCAAGTATTTTAACTTTTGTAAAACGTTCTTTTGTTGATGCAGATTTTTCACGAAGAATTGAAGCTGCAACTTCAGCTTCATCCGTTATTTCTTTATCTAATTCTGAAAGACTATTTGCTGGTGTTAAACCACGTAATGTAACAACATTTTCACTTAATTCACGTAATGTTTGATATGTTTTAGCAACTTTACCGACGGCACGTATTTTTGAACGTATTTGTTCTTTACGTTGTTCCATTTGATTACGTTCAATTAATGAATCAATATGTTCATCATATTCAGCTAATTCTTCATCTGTACATATATTAAGAATTTTTAAAAGAACATCATTTATTTTTTCACCAACAAATGGTAATGACCATGCAAATACATTCATAAAATTTGGTAACCAATATGGATGTGGTGAACAATTAAATTGTCGAATATTAACAACATTATTTTCATATTTCATAATAGCTGCTTTATTTTGATAAACATCACAGTAATTTGGTGCTGAGAATAATGTTATTAATGATGGAAAACCCGTATCAGGTGATTTTTTATACATACGATAACCAATATCTTGTGCTTCATGAGCACGAATTACAGAAAGTATCTGATTACGTACTAAAAATTCATTAACAGCAGCATATGTATAAAAATAAGAACAACCACGGGTGGCATTAGGAAGATACATTGATGATGATGGATGATTTGTAGTTGCCGATTTTGCTGGTGCACTCATACGACGTGTTGCGACTAATGTTAACGATCCTTTTTCATTTCCATAATCTTCAGCTGGATCAGACCATAGAAGATCACACATTGCACCATGAGCCGGTGGTTCATGAAATCGTTCCAACTAGGTAAATACAAAAAAAAAAACGATTGTATTTCCAGAGGTAGAACTCTGCAGGCATACAAATCGAATAACTTTTCCCGAGCTGTAGCAAAAATTTTACGTTTCGTCTCATCCAAGTATAATCGTATGCCTGGTATCCAGAGATATCCTGACTCCAGAGTACCCATATGATATTTTCCGGAGTCAACTATGAAGAATCGACCAGAATGCTAAAGCAATTAAGCAAGAAAATCTGCTCTCTATCAGCCTTTTACTACGACCTTTAGACTTTCTCAAAATAAAAAATAACCTTTTCACTATTTATACATAAGTCTCTGAATTATCAAATAAATCCCTTAAAACACAAATATACCTGTCTAATATCATCTAATGTATGAATTTCGGGTGAAAGACCACCATGTACACATAAAAATTGATTATTCATAAAAGCAGCTAATGGAAGACAATCAAATGCTTCCATACAAGTGTCATAAATTTTTTCTGTATATTTTACAAGACATTCTTGTTTGAAACTAAATATAAATAATCAAAATTTTTTAAATCACTATCAAAAGAAACTTTCTCTTACGTAAAATAATCAGTTAAATGTCGACATTCATGATTTCCTCTTAATAAGAAAAACGTTTTCGGATAATGAATTTTTATTGACCATAAATACAGTACACTAAATAACACAAAATTAATCTTCAAATAAAATTAAAAAAAGAACAGAATTACCATTCTACTCCAAAATAACCTCGATCAACATAATCACCAAGAAATAAATAACGAGTATCAGCTGGAGAACCACCAACTTCAAATAATCTATTAATATAAACACTGAATAATAATCGAAAATAATATTTTCCTTACTTTACTAAATCATACAATTGTCCATGAATATCACCACAGATAGTTACTGGTGCTTCAATAGTTAACAATGTTGGTTCTTCACGTAGAATTGCAGCACCTAAATTATATGTAGGAGGATTTTTAAAGGACATTGTATAGCAGTTGTTCCGGGATTCGAAGATAGTCAACCTCTGTCAACACAAAGTATCCTTTCAATCAAAATATTCTAGTGTCACTTTAAACCTTTACTATGTTGACAGTCTGAAGTACCAAAGACCTTCAGGTGTAATTCTATGATCCAAAAATTGTAGAACGACCTTCATATGACTTTCAAAATACAAAACAAATTGATATTGTTATGAGAACATCTGTTACTCAAAATGAGTTTTTTTCTGATAATGAAATAATAAGTAATGCTTATATAAATATCCGTCGGCTTTAATACTTAAGACTAATCTCAATCTGATGTAAAAATGATAGATAAATGAAGGATATTGGATATATAAATACCGGTTTCAAATATTCGAAGTGCAGCTTGTTCAGTAAGACGACCTTCGAGTAAAATATGTTGTTTAAGTTTTTCTAAATTAGGTTTATCATTTGGATCCGATGGTTTAGAAAATAGATCTCCAATATCAAGACGACGTCTAGGAGGTTCTGGAACTGTTTTACAGTTTCTCTCCTTTGTGGTATAATTTGACGCTGTTTTAGCGTCACTGGATTTCTCTGTACTTGTCATTGATTAAATTCTATAAAAAGAAAAAAAGATAAATTCCATTTGAATCTGTTTTTTTTTACGTACCTGTACTTATACTCATAGCATAATAGAAATTGTTGTTATGAGAATCGACGTTATTACAGTATCTTACATATGAGAATATAGCTATATATATATCTAGACTTCTATGTATGTTCTTCTCTGTTATACAATGTACATATACCCCCTACTGACGATGCGGAAAATGCAAGAGAAGAAAAGAGAATAGAAAAAGTTATTGCCGATGTTGTCTACACCGTTATTTGAGTTATGTTGTTGAGAACTAAACGGGTGGGATGTCGATTAGTAGAAAAGGAAACAGAACACATCATTATGCGTAGTTAAATATGTATATATATATACATATACTCGTTTTTCTTATACAATTCGGATTGTCTGTCTTGAATAGTTTGACATAATGTGCGCTGAAGGATATGATGATGGAACGTATATTATTGTTTTGCAATAATACATATGATTCAGTCTTTATTTCTAAGAAATTGATTACTAATTGAATATCAACAGAAGTTTTTTTTTTCCGTATACTATTTTTAATGCTAAAACATTTAAAGTACTTGAAATAATTGATGTTTATGTGCATAAGAAGAGAACAACAACAAGAAAAAATAATAGACGGTATCAATCTTTATTTATATATAAGTATCTGTAAGAAAAAAAAAGTATATCGACAGAATTAGACGCAATTCTTCTTCTTTTCCTTTTCCTATACAATTATGTATCTCAAGGACGAACATAGATATTTTATAGAAACAAAAAAAAATACAAGCAAGATATATGACATGCCAGAATCTTAGATCATAAAGATTCATATTGAAAATAATATGGATGATTATCTTCAATCAAACATATGATTTCAAAATAATCATATAGCTATTTATAAAGATTCATCTGATAATCATATGAGACAGACGGAAAAATCTGATAGTATGCTAACGTGGTTAGATAATCATCTATAAGAGTACAGGAAAATTTTAATGTTTCATTGTGAGATTAGTTAACCGGCAGAAAAAACCATTCATATAATGATTCCCTAAATGTGTCATAACCGAAGACAAAAATGTCTCATTAATCTTACCACATGTTATGGTACATTTACTTAATAAATATAGCATTGAGTTCTTTTGTTTTTACTTGCTTCAAAAAGTCCATCATTATGATAAAGAAAAATATAACTGTTTGAGATATATTTGAACATTGTTATAAAAGATTACATTAAATATATTATTAAGAAAAGTGAACAATAACGGAAGAGTTTTATTCACAAAAAAAAAACAAATTTTATTTTTTGTCTCGATTGAATATTTGTTCCACAATTCCTTTTTTATCATCATCATCATCATTGAGAATATCATTATTGTCATTATTATCACTACTGCTACTGCTGCTGCTACTACTTCTACTTGATTCATCTCTTTCATCGTTATCATCATCTAAATTTTGATCATCATCATCATCTTCATCACTACTTTTATGTTCTTCTTTTTCATCATCATCTGTTCTAGTACTTTCCGGTTCTGGTGATTTAGGAGATGTAGTCGATAATGGTTTGATAATTCCACGCGGTACATAAGCACCAAGTATTTGTCGAGGATGTTTGATTATATGTTTTGATTGTGGAATTGTTGTAAACATTGGTGTAGCAGCATAAACTGGATCTGTTTTACAACGTTTCATATCACAAAGAAATTGATAACGTTCAAAAGTGGATCTTTGATATTGATGTTTTGGAGTCGTTGGTAAAGGTGGAGGTAATATAAGTGTTAATTTATCTAAATCATAAAGTTGTAAATGTTTCATTGAATCACGACGTATTTGATGTGCCATAAATCTAAATGAAAATGTTTTATATTTGATAAATCAATCGTCGTTCTTTTTAACTTGATTTTGTATTTACCTACCTAAGGTAACTGTCAAAAATATTTTCTTCTTTGATTAAAAACTAATGTTTGAATTATCACGTGGAGTACGCACGAGAGGCAGAAAAAAAGCGAATATTATTAAGAGAAAAAAGGTTGAAGAGAAAGAAAAAGACGAATGTCCTTGTAAAAATCAACCGCATCAAAGGAATCGAAAAGAGTATTGCTAAATGTAACGTTGTCTCTTTTAAAATACCTTGAAAGTGTCTTTTACTGAATCTAATCAAAGAAGATTCAGTTTTAGCTTTGATCAGAAGGTGAACATATGAATTATTAAAGCAGATTGATAGTCTAATCTCTTAACTTCAATGAAATGGTATGAAGGAAAAATGTCAAATCAGTTGATATAAATGTATGAGTTGCTGGAAACGTAGTGGTTGTTTGGAAGATTGAATTCGACGATCCCAGAAAAAAAAATTGGAATTGTCAGCAGAGTTTTTAAAATTGCTTGGATAACACATTGGAACTGTTCAATCAAAATTTCGGTGGAGAAATTTTCATTTTGTGTATTAGTATAATATTGTTTTCGTTAGTACTGAAATATATGATCTCTTTGTTCTCAACAATTCAATAGTGAAAACTTCTGTCTCTATCTGCAGTTTGAAGCCGAACCGAAACCGTTCTTTAGTAATCGAAATCACAGTTTTGGTTCTGAGTAATTTTCAGAGACGCCGCCGACATCCAAATTTAGTGGCTAATCAGAAAATGAGGAGTGACAGAATGAATCCAATACTATTAATATTAAAATGCAGTTTCAAGATAATACAATTTTTGCTGCTGTCAAATCCAATTTCTCAATAAGAGACAAATAAAACAACATCAAGATCTTTTCATATATGTTTCGTTTTTGTGAATGAGTTTTTTCTTCAGATTATGATAAGTGAGAGTTAAGTAGGGCGCATAATCTGAAGAAGTACCCCTAATCCAAGGAGTTGTAAAACATAAATGTTCTTCTTTCCTATAAATTATTCTTAATGGATTATATATTGTCCAATAGAATTTCTACTTCATCCGAACGAACGAAATGTATATCTATCATCATCATTTAAATAAGAGCAAAGTTCATCTTTACATAAAAGAAAAGATGCCCTATGTAAAATTATCAGCTCGTTGCCAAAATTTACAACTGTACTATGAATTACATGGCACAGGAAAAAATAAAATCTTATTTATTATGGGTTTATTGACTGAAGGTCTTGCTTGGAGTCGTGAAGTACGATATAAAATCCTTAGTTATTATCTGTATTATTCTTTATTTAGACTGAATTCTTTGCACAAAAATCTGATTATCAAGTATGTTATAAAATTTAACTAATAATTTTTAAGTTTATAGTTTTTTTCAGTGTGTTACTTATGATAATCGTGGATGTGGTCGTTCATCAGCTCCATTAGCTCTTCATTATTCTACAAATCAAATGGCAAAAGATGCTGTTGAACTTATTGAACATTTACAATGGAATCAATGTCATGTTGTTGGTATATCAATGGGTGGAATGATTGCATTTGAATTTGCATTATTAGTACCAGAAAAAATTCTTTCATTAACACTTTTAGCAACACATGCTGGTGGTCTTATTGGTCGAACACCATTCGCTGGTATAAGTCATATGGCTCGATCATTATTATTACGTGATGAAAATGCTTCAGTTGAAAATTTGTTAGGAATGCTTTATGGTGCGAAAACACTTGCTGATCCTGATAAACGAAAAGTTAGAAGAAGAAAAAGAGGACGTTTTCGTTAATTAAGATTTTTCTTTTAGTCTTTTTATGATTATCATCTTGATCGATTTCGAAAACGTATTCAACCATCGCTTATTGGTGTTATAGGACATACTACTGCTGTTTATAGACATTATGTTAGTTATGCTGATTTACTTAGAATTCGTTATTCACCATTTGAATGTTTAATTATGGTTGGTACTGAAGATCGTCTTGTACGAGAAGCAAATTCTTATTTGATTCGACGCGTTAGTTTTTTTTTATTGTAAGATCTTTTTTATTTGATATTATATAGGTTCTTGGTTGTCGTCTTATTAAACTTGATAATGCTGGACATGGTTTACAAGGTGAATGTGCCGCAGAACTTAATCAAGAATTATTCAGTAAGAAAGAAAAATCATTTTTTTTAATATGAAAACAATTTTATTTATATAGAAATGTTTGAATCAATTCGTAAAAATGAATCATTACAGAAAACAAAAAAAGAAGTACCAAAAGAATATGCAACAGAAATAAAAGCACTTGAACTATGCTGTCAACATCGTACACATTGTGCCATACATGATCTAGTTGGATTTGTAAAAGTATGAATATAGAGACATATTGATTATCAGAAGTAACTGAAGCCTTCTCTGTGATTCAGGATTTTACCCATAAGTAGAAAATTGAGAAACTAGAAAGATCATAAGCACTTGGTCCAATTTATGTAACAAAAGTTTTCTCACGATGAGGATCAACTTTTCGCGAGTACAGACAACATTTGTGTACATACTTTGATATTCCTAATCCTCATATAAAGTTCATCGACTAATGTTTATTTGTCATTCACATGATGAACATATGTTCTTTTTTGTTTTGTTCAGGGTCTATTTCTCGGTATGATTCTGTACAGTATAGTATCAATTATTGGTTTAAAACAGATGCAATTAGCTGGAGTTCATTTAACCTTCAATAGTGTTATATTACTTGGTTGTTTAAAGTAATGAAATTCGATTTCTCTATTCACAACTCGTTTTTTTTTTGTTCCTTTTAAGTGGTATTCGTCGATCTATTAGATGCGTATTTAATACATTTCGTGCACGACGTTTTGTAAAAGAACATCATTTACAACTTGATCGTGCAGCTCATCATGGTGGTATTGGTGTTGCCTTACCTGAAGAACCAAAAAATGGCATACCATATGGTTGCGGTTTTGAATTTCCGACTCATTCATTAATAGTCATCGCTAATCTAATTAGTCTTATTTACTGGATAACATCATCGGATTAAAAATTGTATTTATATTTTTTTTTTGTATAATCACTTTCATATGGAAAGAATAATCTAGCCAAGATTTAAATTATTAGTTAATGATTAAACATAACACTTCAACTATTGTTTTCTTCTCAGATTACTTTAATGCCTTTATACACTCAGACAGAGTGCTATATTAAAAGTAATCTAAATAAATATTGACATATTGAACTGTTTATAATATTCGATTCGAGTTAACTTATCAACTCCTATAGTATATTTCCCTAGGGGTTGATTAATTAATTGATTTTTCTGTTTATTAATCAATATCGGAAGAAATGACCGGAGGGTACTATTTTTATAGAATTTTATCTATTTATACAAAAATATTTCTTTTGCGATGTGTTGTTTTTCATGTTTGATTTACATGAGACGCACATGAGAACGACACAATGCATCGAGAATTGCCATGATACGTGCCTTAGCTCGACTGTGACAGGTGAGAAAAAGAGAGAAAGGATTGCAACACAATGCGATGTTTGAAGGTAAAAAAGCAGAGAGAAAAAAATACTCAAGAGGAAAAAAAATGTGAAAGCAAGTAAGCCTTTTTTTTCTTCTTCTACTCTATACACATATTTGTCACTAATATATGACGGTAAAGATGACTTGTTTAGACTCACATGTCGATTAAAATATAGATAAACCATTTTATTTTTTTCTTTTCGTATTGCGTATTTGTTTGTATATACACACACACACACACACATCGGATTTGTAAATCATTTTCCTTGTTAGTTATATGTTTGTGTCATTCTTTTGAACTGACGACCTTAAACATAGACAGTATATTTACTTATAATTTATTTAATTGTATAGTGTTTTTTTATTTTATAAGATACAAAAGAATATCAATATAGATCTGAAAGAAGAGAGAGTGTTAATGGCGCATGTGAATGAATAAAAGAAGAAGAAAAAAATGCTTGAAAGGGTAAATTTGTATAGTCTATAGATAAGTACAGTGTTGTCCATAGAATTCAATTAATTTCGTCAGATGAGAGGAAGCGAAAAAAAAAAGAATAGTAAGAACCTGAAGACGTTTAATCATCTATTCGATTGTAATGTAGGAGTATTGATGATGTCATTTATTCGTCTTCAACCTCCTCTTTTATTCATCTATATAAATATATTGTATTGTTCGATCATTTTTTTTTCTGTTCTATATTTGTCATTACTGTTGTCTCTAGTGTCCGATCGACTAAAAAAAAAAGAATGACACAATCTTCATTGCAACAACCCAATATAGCTGACATGACAAATGATGATATTGAACTACTAAAAAGACTTGACGCAGAGAATCGGTAAATATACTCAATTTTCAAGTGATATATTTTTTTTTCTCTCTCTCTTTAAATATAGACGAATCGAATATGATCTAAAATCACCGGCACATGCAAACCAAGTTAACTCACGTTCACCTGAATTACATCATAAACAGTTACGACAAGATTCAGTATCGAGTGATTTAAGTGTTTTAACTAATGACACTGATAATCTCGAAAGTGAATGGGCTACTTGGAATAAAATAATTAATAATTGGCCAGCATATATGAAAAAAAAGCCACAATGGATTAAAGTAAAGATTTTCTAATAAAAAGAAAAAAAAAACATTCTAAACATTTTATTCAGGATATGATTCGAACTGGTGTTCCAGTTCATTTTCGTCCATTACTTTGGCAATGTTTAGCTAAAGTTGATACATCAACTGCTAAACAAAAATATGCTGAATATATGAAAATGGTATCACCCTGTGAAAAAGTTATTCGACGAGATATTTCACGAACTTATCCAGAACATGAATTTTTCAAAGAAAAAGATGGTATTGGTCAAGAACGATTATTCAATGTGATCAAGGTTTGATATATTTAAAGATTTATTTCTAGCACTATTACATATCGTAAATTAAAAGCAAAATATTCCTTGATAGGATGATTTAGATTTTATATCGACAAAGCCTATATCAGCTTGTCACCTAATGAAATATGATTAAGTACTTCCTACCTATCTTGTTTAAAATATCAAACATATCATTAGATAAAATCAATTAATATTTTATTATTATAACAGACTAATCATTATGATAGTTGTCAACAAAAATAGAATACAGTAAATCTCTTCATTCTCTCCTATTTTAATCCAATCTTTCTAATTTAATAAATTTTAACAACAGAGGTGCAGAATCTGAAATTTCTCCCAACGCGAATAAATTCTTCGAAAATTTTCCTTAGTGCCGAAATCAAAAAATCCACTCACCCCCCCCCCCCAACGCACGCCTCTGTTTAACAATCTCAAATATTCTTTCTAGGCATATTCATTATTCGATCGTGAAGTTGGTTATTGTCAAGGTATTGGATTTATTGTTGGACTTTTACTTATGCATGTTAGTTTGATGATGATTAAATTTTATTTTTCTTTCTATTCAATATTTTCTTAATAGATGCCTGAAGAAGATGCTTTTGCTGTACTTGTATCTATAATGCAAGATTTTGGAATGCGTGATATGTATAAACCGGATATGTTTTATTTGGGTCTTTGTATATATCAATTTGAATGTATGATTCAAGTAAGTTATTTGTTTAATTAATTGGCTTTAATATAATCAGTGTTTATTCTATTAGGAATTTTTACCAGATCTTCTTCGACATTTTCAAACTGAAAATTTTAATACATCAATGTATGCTTCTAGTTGGTTTTTAACATTATTTACCAATCAATTTCCATTTAATATTGTATGTCGTATAATGGATCTATTTTTAAGTGAGGTATGAAATTTATTGAAGAGATTAAAAAGTTTAAATATCTTCAATTACATAGGGTGTAGAGATTATTTTTCGTTTGGGGATTGCTCTACTTGATATTCATCAAGATGAATTAATGCTTTTATCAATGGAAGATATGCTTAAAGTATGTATTATGTTAACATTTTGATGATCATATATGAGTATGTCATAATCAATTGTGATTCTTTTACGAACATGTAATCAATAATAACGTTGGTGTCGACGATAAGCTTTCACGTCATCTGGTCGTTAGTCTTATTTTTTTTACATCTTTCACATCGCGATATTTTATTTTTCAATCATAAGACGAGAATAAAATAACAAAATCGAGTGAGACGATATATCATTATAGTGTTATTATAGATATATATATATTTATGTGTACCCAATAGAGTCAGTTGTGTATGTTTCGGTTCGTCGAGGAACAGAATAGAAAAAAGGGAGGGAAGGAGAGAGAGAATAAATGACACCATCACTGTTGCAATCAGTGTTATATGCGTGTGTGCACGCGCTTTGTTCTGTCCAAATGTGAGTGGTGACATTTGCAACTCGAAAAAAAAAGAGAGAAAGTGAGAAAAAGATAGGCATCTATATCATCACTGCTTGTACCTTGTTTTACACATTAATTTACACATATGGACCGTCGATTACACACTGTTCAAGATCGGTTAATTGAACATTGTACACAGACTTTCAAAAGTGTACAATGTTCGATGTCTGCTGTCACATCAGTAAGTTGCTGACCGACCGATATCAAAGAGAGAACAAAGAACTCGATAATAATTGCTATTAGAACAAAAGAGAAAAGGCTTTATTTACACAATAGTAATGTATTGTTCATTCTCGAATTTGTAAATGAATCGTTAAGTAGGATATGTATAGATGCTCGTCGTTTACTTTCTATTGTTCATCAATATGAAGAGTCTGTAAATTGTATATATTTTTCTTTGCTATTTAGTATTTTCAAAAAGAAGTACCTGTTAAGTATGAAAATGACCATGACACTTTATTTCAACGTGCTTTTTCTGTGCAATATAATAGCAAAAAAATGAAAAAGTATGTATTAAATCTAAATGACAATTTTCATATTATTTTATATTAGATTAGAAAAAGAATATACAATTATTCGTAAAGAAGAACAAGAAGAACAAGTTGAAATACGTGTATGTAGTATATTTTATTTAATACCCTGTTGTAAGGCTCCTTGTTTCCTTTTATAGAGATTAAGAAATGAAAATCGTTTATTAAAACAACGAGTTGAAAATTTAGAAAAAGTAGGTTTTATTTCATCATTAATTTGATACCTATATTATATTTATTTACAAGGAAAGTGCAACCTTAGCAAATCGTTTAATTGAAGGCCAAGTATTAAATGCCCAATTTGCTGAAGAATCATATCAATTAAAGCGTGAAAATTGTACCATGAAAAAGCAATTAGATGAAAAGAATAAGACGGTGACACAAAATAATAATCAAAACTCATCAGATTATATTGTTATATCAAATGGTGGAGAATTAGCAATTCTACGTGAAACAATCGAACGATTAACTGCTGTAGGGTTTTTACTTGTATTATCTTCTAAAATAATTACTTTCTCCTCTATGTATAGGAAAATCGTAATTTACAAACCACTCCACATATCGAAATAGCTGCTTTACAAGAAGAATTAACATTGGTTAAAATGCGTGATGCTGAAGCTCAGGTTAGTATGAATGAACTTCGTCAACGGATAGCTGATCTTAATCGTGAATGGCAATTACATGATCATACATGTAAAACAATACGTGAAAATAATCTTTCAAATGATACTAATCCAACTAATGATGCCTATGATTTAATTGCTCATGAATTAATAACTCTTAAAATGCGTGAAGCTCAAACTGATTGTGATAATAAACTTCTTTCACAACAATTAATGGATCTTGAAACACAAAAACAAGTTTTACATAATCAAATTAAACGACAAGATGATGAAATTCAACGATTACGTCTTGATTTAGAAAAATTTCAAGTACGTGAAAATGAAATACGTACACAATTAAATGGTATTAAAAATCAAATGCATGATGGAGAAATGCGAGTAAATTACAATATTCTATTTAGTTCTATTTTATTTTATTTTTATTTTATTTAGAAAAAAGAAGATTCAATGTTATTACGTATTCGAGAAATCGAAAGTACTCAAACAATGGCTGATTTACGTCAAAGAATAGCTGAATTAGAAGTTCAAGTAAATTTATCAACAAATCATAATCATCTATATTTATTTTTTTTGTTCGTATAGAATCAAGAATTAATAACTCGTGGTCAAATTATGGATGACAAAGATCTTCATGATAAAATTCTTGAATTACAAGATGAGGTTTGTATTATATCGAATCACTATTCTTTTATTCAATTATCTTATAGAACAAATTTTATTTTGAACCAACAAGTATTTTTTTTCCTCTAATATTGATTATCGTGTGAATAAAGCCTTTCATTGCTGCTATATCGTATTTTTTTAACAGGTAAGACATTCACGTCTTACACGTACCACTTCATTACCATTGAATCGTCCGAATATCCTGGGATCGAAACCATCATGGGCTAAGAGTGATGCTATCGATGAAGATGATGATTCTTTTATAGCTGTTACGAGTGAGATTCGCTCTATTGCTAATTAATATGAGCTTTGCATGAAGATTATTATTGAGAGAGAAGAATTACTAAATCTTTGTTTTGTATAGGTGATGCGTCTTCGATTATTGCAGACGGTATATCGTAAACAATCAGTATCAACAGAACCTAATCGTACAAATTATGAAGAAAGTGAAGATGAAAGTTTAACATCTGCTTTATCATCATCATCAATTAATCATCGTTTAAGTTCATCATCGATTATTCTTTCTCCCAGTTCATTTATTTCACCGAATCATCGTCTTCGTAAATCAACACCTTCTTTATTTCCTACATTTTCGACTTCACAACCCTCAACATCATCCACTAGTTAATTCAAACAAGAATCAAATGGTGCTGCATCTTATTATTTTTTTTAATCTTTTGTGTAAATAAAATCGTTTTATTATTGCAATATTGCCGGTTTCATGAGAATAAAGAAAGAAGAAACCAAAATTTATTTATGAAAATGTGAATATTCCACTTCGAATTCATAGTGTATTCTTTAGTACAATGAGAAATACGGACTGCTAAGTACAAGTCATATTATTCGGTTGATATTCACTTATTTTAAACAGTGATTATTGTCCCTGTAAGCACTTTACAAAACATTTTGCTGAATCAACATCCTTTATTAAAATCTTCATATACTTGAAAAAACTAATATAAGATAATTGCAATTAGTTTTTATTTGTTTTTTTGATAACAAAAAAACCAAGGTCAGTATTTATTTAGACCGTTTTGGAATTTTAGCTTTGTAATAATCTGCTGGTTGAAATGCAAGATGTTCCCAATAGATACGTTTGCCACGTTGTTGTGGATCATCACTATCTGATGGACTATCATATAATTGATGTTGATATTGTCGTACTGGCAAATTAACTGAAATGAAAACAATAATAGATATATAATCCAACGTGAACTACTTACATAAATAATTGGCAGCGAGCGCACGTTCCATTAGTAATTCATCATTTTTGTCGAATTTATTCGGGATAGGTTCAGCATTAAATATAGGTAAAAGTAATAATAAGAGAATGAGTAAGATAGACATTCTTGTAAATAGCTGAACTTTTGGATCTTGAAAAAGAAGATATCAATTAAAATATAAAAAATTTTAAAAAACCGAAACAATATATCTGATAAGCTGCTGATTGAAACGCTCATCGGTATCTATTAAAAACACTCATATAAAACAGTATCTTATTCTCAATAGGAACAAAAGCATTTTCGATTACTTGAAATATGATATTTCTTTTAAGTGATATTTTCATATCTCGAGATAGAATAATCAAAGCGTAAAATAAAGTTTATAGGAAAACATTAAGAATCTAACCTAACAGATGTTACAAAACGGAAGAAAATACAAAGATAGATAGATAGAAGAAAAAATAGTTATACCAATTATTGAATTCCTGTGTAGGTGTATTCATTTGGTTTTCAGGCTATGTCATCAAGCGTAATCATCATGAGAGCCAAAAGTCATTACTTTTCTGATGAATATTCAATCAACTAAAGTAATCATCTTTTTTTACCTATAAGGCGAATCCATCTCACCAAAAATAACTTGTCAGCTAGTGACCTCTATGTAATGAAAGAATTCATATTCTAAAAATCGATGATATATATTTGAAGAAAACAATCTTTTTTATTTATTCTAAACATTTTTTTAATAAAAATTTTGTAATAAAAATCTATTGGTAATATGCTTGTCAATTTCTCCAGTCATTATTTGTGACCGATTCACATGCACGTTAATTGAATTGATCACTATATCAAAATGACTGAATTTGTTCAATCAATCAATCAAGGAATTTCGAATGTAAGAATAAAAAAAAACACGATCAATTGTAAAAAAATATTCTCTTTTCATTTAGCATCAAGTTGGATCAATGAATGATGCAGATCAATTCGATAATATGGATCGATTAAGTGGTTCATTACAATATGATGATGATCATACACCTCCTCAACCTGTTATTACAGATAATAAAAAAACAAAAGATAAGAAAAAAGTACGATCAAAAAAAGAGCCTTTCGATTTATTTAAAATTTTTTGAAATTTAGGAAAAAAAATCAAAAAATCCACCAGAATCATTATTAAATAAACGAATTATTAATATTCAACCAATTAATAAATATAAAGCACGAATTATTATGTTAGATGATACTGAAGAATATACAGATTTACATGTATGTCAAAGATAATATTTCTTTTTCTGATTTAAACGAATTCTTTTTTTTTGTCTAGAAAGATGATACGGGTAAAATGTTATTTACTCGTGTATGTGATTTAATGCGTTTAGAAGAAAAAGATTATTTTGGTTTAACTTTTATTGATAATGAAAATAATAAAGTTAGTTGGAATTTTAATTCGATCTAATATTGACCTTTGTTTTTTTTATAGTGTTGGCTTGATAATGATAAACGTGTAAAAAATCAATTGAAAGGTAAAATTTCATATAAAATTTAATTGAAAGAATTTAAATGAATGTTTTAGGTGTTCAACCAATCTTTTATTTTCAAGTTAAATTTTATCCACCAGAACCAGTTTTACTTCAAGAAGATCTTACGAGGTTAATTTTGTTTTATTTTTGAGAGTGATAGTCAGAAGGATGTGGATCCTTTACCGACAGTACAAGTAGAAGATGCGGCTCCTTATCCTTATCATTTGGGGGATCTTTCTTCCTCTTATACTGAATGTTGTTCTCTCCGTTAATCAGCAGACGTTATACTTTTAAAGTCGTTATGCAGGCGTTTTGATGCATTGTCTTACAGAATAAATCTATAATCTTTTAATAGATATCAATTATGTCTTCAATTACGACAAGATATTCTCTCCGGACGGTAAGTTAATATATTATTCTTCTTCTAAATCTTATTATTATCTTTTAGATTACCATGTTCATTTGTAACCTATGCTTTATTGGGTTCATATACAGCTCAAGCTGAATTAGGAGATTATAGTGAAACTGAACATGGATTAACAAGTGATTATCTTAAAGATCTTCAATTTGCACCTGTACAAGATGATGAATTATTAAAACGTATTCATGAACAACATAAAAGACATAAGTATGAATTATTTTCACTTGTTTTTATTTTATTATATCCTATTTTCAGAGGTCAACCACCAAATGCAGCTGATTTACATTTTCTTGAAAATGCTAAAAAATTAGCCATGTATGGCGTTGATATTCATCCTGCACAGGTATGTTGTACTTTTTACTATGGAAAAAACTTATCGAATATTTTATAGGATTCGGAAAATGTTAATATTAATATCTTTCCAGCACATTGGGATCCTAAGCTTAGAATTCCACGTGGACAAGTTGTCGCG
>JADMIO011618397.1_pt1 | contig 49082 bp, 33 predicted proteins | sample 8958161 | NCBI WGS metagenome assembly JADMIO01 (sample SAMN16585339, study PRJNA669376) | soil metagenome | isolation source: Crop rotation soil | place: USA: Cullars Rotation, Alabama | collected 2011
GGCGGAGGCGGTGGTGGCGCGGGTGGTTTCGGCGGCGGCGGGGGATTCGATTTCCGATTCCGTCCGACCGGCGGATCGCTCGCGTCACGTTTCGCGGGGAAAGACATCGGCGTCAGTCTCGGCACGAAGGCTCATTCGTTCCCCGACGATTTCCACAACAGCTTCGACGGAAAAGTGACCAACGGTTGGGTGTCGCCGGTTCCGCAGCTGAACGGGTTGGCGATCTCCGGTCCCACGAACGTGAACGAAGGCGCGACCTACACGCTCAACCTCACGTGGAGCAATCCCACCGGCGTCGGCGGCGGCTGGACGATCGACTGGGGCGACGGAATCCAATCTCCGGTGACAGGTCAGCCGGCGACGATGACGCACGTCTATGCCGACGGCGACGCGCAGTATCACGTCACCGCGACCGGTCCGTACGATCCGATCGACAAAACCTCCACAACCCCCGGCGAATCCGATCCCAGCCGCGTCGACGTGCACAACGTCGCGCCGGCCATCTCCGCAGTCGGCGACAACGCGATCGTGCTCGGCGCCACGTATTCGCTTTCGCTGTCGAAGATCGAGCCGGGAGACGACACGATCACGCACTGGGCGATCCACTGGGGCGACGGTGCGACGTCCGAAGGCGACGGCGCGCTCCCACTGCTTCAGACACATCAGTACACCTCGACCGGCACGCGCGCCATCACCGTCAACGTGATCGATGAAGACGGCAACTATTCCGCCAACGGCCCGTCCGTGCGCGTGCTTTCGCCGCACACCAAATACGTGGACGGCACGCTCACTCTCACCGCCGACCGTGATAGCAGCGGCACGATCACGCCCGGCGACCGCGTCACGTTCACGTCACCCGAGTTGTCCGTCGTCAACCTCACCTTCGCGCAGTCACCCAACGTCGCCGCGGGAGATGTCGGAACGGCGTTCCTCACGATCCAGGATGCGATCGATTCATCCGTCGTCGAAAACGGCGACACCCTGCGCATCGCCGCCGGCACGTATGCCCAGCGCGTGACGATCACGAAATCCGTTTCGCTCGAAGGCGCCAACGCCGGCGTCGATCCCAACACCGGCGTGCGTCACGCCGAGACGATCATCGTCCCGCCGTCCAACGATCCGTCGCACGACGACGTGATCGAGATCAGCGCAGACGACGCGAGCATCGACGGCATCACGATCGACGGCGATAACCCGAACGTTGGCGGCGGGACGAGCCTCAATGGCGCCGACGTCAACGCGGGCTATGGCATCGTCAATCACGCGTGGCTCGTCGATGGGCTGACGGTCAGCAACGACATCGTCCGCAACTTCAGCCAGTTCGGCGTGTTCCTCGGCGGCGATGCGTCGGTGGCGAGCGGCGGGAATCTGATCGTCGGCAATCGCATCGACAACGTTCCGATCGGTGGCGGAATCGCGCTGGAAACCAACGTCTACGCCGCGGTGTCGGACAACACGATCTCGCGCGTGCGCACGGGCGTCGCGGTCAACGACGACGCGGTGGCTAAGCCCGGAACGATGCCGGCGCTGGTCGACGGCAACACAATCACTGCGGCGCTGATCGGCGTGTGGATCAATGGACAGACGTCGAGCGCGTCGGGGTGGACGGTTTCGAACAACACGGTCGAGCAGCCCACCACGGGCCCGAGCGTCGGCCTGATGGCCACCGAGGTCAGTGGCGGCGGCGTGTCGTTCGAAAACAACTTCGTCACCGGCGCGCACATCGGCGTTTACGTGTGGAACGCGCCGATCGCCGGCGGAATCACGATCAGCGGCGGGACGCTGAGCGACAACGATTACGGCGTCGCGCTGTTCAACCGTACGGGCGCGGGCAACGCGCTGTACGTTCATGCGCCCGCATCGGTCGCGCGCAAGATTCAAACGAGCGCCGCGGCGTTCGGCAGCACGATCCCGCTCGACGGTCTCCGCGCGAACGTCGTCACGTACGCGACCAATCCCACGGGCTCGACCGCCGGCGGAGGCATCGCGGCCGGTGCGCTGCTCGGCAAGATCGCCTTGCTCGACGACACGGGCGACGCAGCGCACCGCCTCGAACAGGTCATCAACGCGCAAAACGCCGGCGCGATCGCGGTCATCCTCGCCCGCACGGACAACAACGATCCCGTGAGCGTCGTCGCCGACGATCCCGCCGGCGCCGTCGCGATTCCTGTGCTCTCCATCTCCAAAGCCGACGCCGACGCGCTCCGCGCCGCCATCGCGCTGAACCAAACGATCGACGCCTCCCTCACCGCCGAACCCGCTACCGGCAGCCTCGCGCTGGCGCATCCCGACGAGATCGCAGCCACCACCGAGGCCACGCTCGACGGTGTCACGATCACCGATTCCGCACGCGCCGGCGTTTACGTGTGGGACGTCCCGAACACCGATGCGTCGCATCCCAGCGGCAACGTGACGCTTCACGTCACCGGCGGCACGAGCGTCAGCGGTTCGCCGATCGGCGCGCTGGTCGAGCAGGCGTCGGCTGCGAATCCGAGGGCGTTCCTGGAGGACGACACGCCGTCGGCCTTCACCGACAACATCGTTCCCATTCGCGCCGACGTCGCGCCGCTGACCAATCATCCCACCATCACCGGCAACGCCGACGTCGCCGCCGGCGACCTCTTCAGCCTGCCGCTGCACGGCAACGGGCTGCACGGGATCACGTCGTGGGTGATCGATTGGGGCGATGGAACTCCGCTCGAAACCGTCGCGGGAAGCGCGACGGTTTACGGGACACATTGGAATCAGACGTTTGAAGCCGGCAGTGTTCCGAACGCAGGCAACGTTTCGGCATCCAACCCCGCTTTGGGCGAGACGGACGGATGGGTGCTGCAGCACGGAAGTATTTTCGGCCACAACGGATTGCCCGCGGATGATCCGGCGTACCACAACTACACGCATGGGACAATTGTGGCCGCGCCGACCCTCCCGCACGGCATACTGCCGACGAGCGGTTCAGGCGGTGCGGGTACTTATGCGATCGCCTCGGGCGGATCAAATCCCAATTGGGTGTGGGCCTTCAACGGGTTCGGCTTAAATCCGAAAATCGGACCGTCTAGCGATTTCGGCAACATCATCAGCTCCGCGCAATGGTCCAAAGGGATCCAATCGCACTTCGATGTCTACCTCGATCCGACGAACTGGACGACGATCGGAAACGGCTTTGATTACACGATCGGAATCAAGGAGCGCGCGACCGGGAACCACCGGCGCGATTTCATCTTCCACGCCGCCGTCAATTCGAACGGGCTGCAAATCAGCGCCAGCAACAACACGGCTTTCCAGGCAATTACTCCGACGCTGCTCGGGACCCCGAAGACGATCACCTCGGCGGGCTGGTATCGGCTGGAAACGATTCTCAGCTCGACGAATGGTTTCAGCTCCGGCACGGGTAATCTTGTCGTCACTTACAACGTTTACGCCACGTCGGACCTGAGCACACCGATCGCGACGTGGAGCCAGACGACGACGGATAATGTCGCCGATCTCGGCAGCATCGGAAGCGGGTGGTTCACGTTCATCGATGTTCCGAACAACGAACTCGCCGTGGACAACATCGCCGTCGAAGGCCCCGAGCAAATCTCCGAAGGCGCCGATCCCACCGCGACGCACACGTATGCGGGGCCGACGAAGAATCACACGATCACCGCGTACGCGGTGTCGCAGGGGACGAACTACCGCGCCAACCCGTTCGTCGTTCGCGTCGCGGCCGCGGACGTGGCGCCCGTTGTCGTGAGCAGTTCCGGGAATCTCACGTTCGTCGCGGGGAACGACTCGATCGCCGTCGATCCGGGGTTGAGTGTTTCGGATTCGGACGACACGATCCTCACCGGCGCGACCGTCACGTTTACGCAAGGCTACGTGAATGGCGACGATGTTCTGAGCTTCACGACTCAAGGCAATATCTCGGGCGAATTTGATGATGCCAGCGGCACGCTCACCCTGAGCGGCGATGCGACGGTGGCGCAATACCAAGCGGCGCTGCGCGCCGTGCGTTATGCCAACACCAACCCCGCCACCACGCCGGGCTCGCGAACGATTCGCTTCACCGTCAACGACGGCACCCTCACCAGCGCCGCAGCCACGCGCACGGTCGCGGTGTCGCTGCCGGGCGCGCCGATCGCGCCCGATCGACTCTCCGCGGTCGGGCTTTCTGAATCCAGTGCGCTGGTCTCGTGGCGCGACAACTCGGACGACGAAATCGGGTTCATTGTCGAGCGTTCCACCGACGCCAACTTCCTGACGGACGTAGACACCATCTCGCTGGCTGCCAATGTGGTGCAGTTCGTCGATACAGGTCTGGACGCGCTGGGCATTACCTTCTACCGCGTCTTCGCCGACGGCTTCGTCGATTCCAGCATTTCCAACGTCGCCGCCGCGCGCACGCTTGCCAGCGGCGACGGGACAATTGAGATCACGCCGTCGGTCGGCGGCGATGCGCTGGCCGATACGCCCGGCGGCGTCGCCCCCGGCGCCGACGGCGGCGACCCGATGGCGATGAGTTTCAGCGGCGGCGCCGTCCGCCTCGCCGACGGCCGCGAGTTCTTCTCCACCACCGACCTGGACCCCGCCGAAGGCGGCATCGTTTCCGGAATCACCCGCACGTGGAGCAGCGACCCGATCGTCGCCCGCGCCGCCGCCGGCTTCGGCGCCGGCTGGGTGCTCTCGCAGGCGCCGACGCTTCTGCGGATCGACGACGACACCGTTGCGGTGGTTGACGGCGGCACGTCGTTCCGCTGGTTCGACCAGATCGACGGCGCGTGGCGCGCCCGCATGTACAGCCTCGATCACCTCGCCGAAGACGCAACGACGCACGCGTTCACCTTGACCGACACGGTGGGCAACGTCACTGCGTTCAACGCCTTCGCCTCCGGCGCCGACGTCACCCGCGTGACGCGTTTCACCGACGCCGCCGGCAACGAAACCAACTATGACTATTCCGCCGGCCGCCTCATCGCCATCACGCGTTACCGCGGGACGATTGACGAGGGTTCGGCATTGGAACGATTGGAGTTCAGTTACAACGCGGAAGATCGTCTCGCCCGCGTGACCATGTTGCGGGTGAATGAATCCGTCGCGCCGAGCACGTACGGCGTGGTACGTATGGTCGATTACACCTACAACGCGGCCGGCCTGCTGACGACCGCGGTCGTGAAGCGACCTACGCTCAACGACGATACGACCGTCGTCGAAAAGAAACATTATCGTTATGACGCTGCCGGGAACCTGAAGGTCGTCCTCGAAGGCTCGTCCTTCGAACGGGCCGATGCGGCGCTGACCAGCGGTGTCCTGTTGACGACGGACGATAACCAGCTGCGCCCGTTTGCAGACCTCTTTTTCGAGTTCGACGCACACGGACGGCTGGCCAAGCAGCAGATGAAGGGGATGGGGACGAATCACTATGATTACTTCGAACCCCACGCCGCTTTTGATCTGAATCAGTGGAAATTCAAGACGATCGAATACCTGCCCGACCCGTCGCAGTCGCTGGCCGAGATGTGGAACGATTCCAACTTCACCGATAACGACTTCAAACTCACCTACAGCAACTCCGCGGGCGAAGTGCTGGCGTCGGTTTTCCACGACGAGCGCGTGGGGGCTGACGCCGAGTGGGTCAGCGCCAACCGTTACGACGCCAACGGCCGGCTCACATTGACCGCCGAACCGTCGGCGGTTCTCGGGAACATCGACGAAGTCAATTCCGATATCGTCTTGCCGATCCTGAATCTCAGCGCCGGGCTGCTTCACATCAACGAATATTTCGACGCGAACGATGCATGTGCCGGCTATCTAAAATCCGTCGCCGTCCAGCGCGGGATTGCCAACGCGCCGGATGTGCAATCGCACTACGTTTACGGTCAGCAACTTCCCCATTCGCAAGGACGACTCGTCACACAGCAGATCAACTACCGCGGTGCCGGTGGCATGGCGCCGGTCACCACTTCGTTCGCGTACAACTCGTTCGTCCATGACGCCGTACAACAACGGACGACCACGTTGCCGACGATCTCGGTGGCGCAGAACGGCAGCGGCACAGCGAACCAGGAGGTGAGCGAGTTCGACATGTTCGGGCGCCTTACCCGCTTCACCGACGCGGATCAGAAAGTTCAAACGATCCACTACGACGACGCGACCGGCTCGGTCATTGAGAGTGTGACCGACGCGGGCGCTGGCGGGTTGCATCTGACGACGATCACCCAAGTCGATTCCTTGGGTCGCCCGACGAAAGTGACTGATCCGCTCGGGAACGACACGACTTACGATTACATCGATTCGAACACGATCGATCAGATCACGATCACACCTCCATCGCCCGTCGCGACGGGTACGAACGCCGTGCCGGTTCAAGTGATCCAGCACGATTACACGACGGGCACCGAGACCACGTTCACGCGGCAGCGAGGTTCGACCACCCTCGCTTCAAAGAGCCAGGACCAATACGACGCTCAAGGCCACCTCGTCACATCGACGCGCTTCGCCAATGCCGCGGACAGCACCGGTTATGCCTCACAATTTGTCTACGACGGACGTGGTCGGCTCATTCGTTCGATGGACGCGATGGGCGACATCACGCAGACGGTGTACGACGATTTGGATCGCCCGATTCAAACGTGGGTCGGAACGAACGACACGGGTTGGTCCGTGACGACGCCGGGGACCAACATGGTAAAGGTGAACGAGAATCAGTACGACAATGGGGGCACCGGCGACGGGAACCTGACGCAGACGACTCAATATCCCGGCGACGGCTCCGCGAATCGCGTCTCGACGATGTATTACGACTGGCGCGACCGGCTCGTCGCGAGCGACAACGGCCGGCAGATCGTCTATTGCGATTTCGACAATCTTGACCGCTGTGTACTGCAATCCATTTTTGACGCGACGCAAACCTCCGTTACCGGCGCCACGAACGGCGTGCCCAACGATCCTGCGGCCAACGCGCTTCGGAGCGCTACGCTAACCCAATACGACGACCGCGGGCGCGTCTTCCGCAGCGCGGTGTTCAGCGTTCACCCGGAGTTCGGCCGCGCCGTGAAGGCCGGCGCCAGCCTGGACACGATGGCGGCTTGGAGCGATGCCTACCTCGGCGATCACCAGGCCCTTCGCACGAATACCTGGTACGACGCGCGGGGAAATCCCATCAAAATCCAGGGCCCCAACGGTTTGGTGACCAAGACGCATTTCGACGGCGCCGCTCGCGCCGACGTGCAGTACACCACCGACGGCCGAAACGACCCGTCGCCCGGCGCTGCAGGTGGTTGGGCGGCCGCCGGCAGCGTCAGTGACGACATCGTTCTGCAACAAGTCGAAACAGAATATGACGACAACGGCAACGCGCTGCTGGTCACGACGCGCCAGCGGCATCACTCTTCTACCGCGACCGGAGCGCTTGCGCCCGGCGGCGCGCGGATCAGCTTCCTTGGAACCTGGTATGACGAAGCCAACCGCTTGCGGCAAGTCGTTGATTTCGGCAATCACGGGGACGACGGGGATGCCGACGGCGATCTCGACGTCGACTTCCTGCGCCCGTTCGCGCCTCCGGACCGTGCCAGCTACGATGCCTGGGATCCGTTCCTTCGGACCGATTACGACTACGACGCGAACGGCCGTCTCAGCAACATCACCAGCCCGCGCGGCATCGTCACCTACAAGGAGTACGACGCGCTCGGCCGCACCACGCTGAATTGGGAAGGTTATCAAAACGCCCAGCAGGTCGCGGACACGCGGTACACGACGTACACCTACAACCCCGGCGATCAGGTGACGCAGGTGGACGTCACGACCTTCCCCGGCGCCGGCGCGCATCATTACGTCACCGCATATACGTATGGTGTTTCGAAAGACCAATACACGTTCATCAACAACAACTCGCTGCTGCACACGGTCGCGTACGATGTGCCGACCGTTAACCCCTCCGGTGAGCGCCACAAGGAACTGTATTCGGGTTACAACGCGCTCGGTGAAAACACGCGCAAGGCGGAGGGCATTTACGATGTGACGGATACGTCCCCCGACGCGGCATCTCACTTCGTCTTGAAGATCCGCGAGCACAAATTCACGTACGACACGCTCGGCCGCATGACCCAGGACGAGTGGCTCAACGCCGGCTCGCCCGTCGCGAACATGTCGAACAACACCGGGGCGAAACTCGCGTACGAGTTCGACGCACTGGGCCGCGGAACGAAGTTCACGACGTTGAATACCTCCGGTCAGACCGTCAACGAAGTGAAACGGGTTTATGACGACCTCGGGCACCTGGTCACCGAGTATCAGGCGCACCAGGGCGCGGTGAACGAAACGTCGACCCCGAAGGTGCAGTACATCTACGACACGAATTACTCCGCTAACCGCAGCCGCGCGTCCGGCATCGTGTATCCCAACGGCCGGACCGTTTCCTACGTCTATGGCTTCCGCGATTTCGTTTCCAATGACACGCTCAGTCAGTTCCAGCGCGGGCTGAACGATCGCATCAGCCGAATCGGGTTCATGATGGACGGCACCGCCGTCGGAACCGCCGGAAGCAACAACCGGCTCGAGACCTACCAGTACCTCGGCCTCGATCGATTGATCGAGCGCAACTTCCCGCGAGTCCGCACGAGCACTTCCAACGCGAACGCGTCGGTGAGTTTGCCGCAGTCGTTCATCTACGATTTACAGTCGAACGTCACCGCGTTCTGGGCCATGCCCGACGGCAGCGGCAACTTCCGCGACGACGCGGGACTGGCCGATCCGTATGGCGCGCTCGATCGCTTCGGCCGCACGGTCATCTACAGCGCCGGCATGGACGAACGCGCCTACAACTACGACGCGGACGGGAATGTGCTGGCGTCGTGGAACCCGATGAATGAGCAGTATTCGGAGGTGTGGCGGAGTGAGATTTATCAAGGCTTTGGCGCGACGGCGGCGGGTGCATATGACCATTTGGGAAGGATCCAGTATTACACGCGCGGTAAGGCGTCTACTCCTTCGGCGCCCGGACGATTGAAGGTCATCGTCGTGCCGCCGAAGACCGCTGATCAGGTCGGCAACGACAATCTTCCGCTCCCGTTTTACTCCTGGAATATGACCGCCGACGGAACGTACGACCACGGACCGGACGTAGCGTCCGATCCGCCTGCGCGCAAGGTGTATCAGCGTCTCGTGCCAACCTATTCCAGTGGGTCGACGTCCTCCGATCTCCCGCTGCCCGAGCGACAGGATCAGTTCGTGCAGTTCGACGGATGGGGGCGATTGGCGCGCAAGACGACCGCGCGGCTGACGCATTCGATTGCTTTCCTCGGGTGGGATTATTCGTACGACATTGCAAAGGCCCACACGCTCGACTTCCAGTATGACGCGCTGGGCCGCCGCATTTCCGAAGCGGAGCATGACGACGACAGCACTTACACCGTTACGGGCTATCGCGGTATCACTCACCTTTATTACGACGCGTCCGGAAATGTGATTGAAGAACGACAGGAGGACACAAACACGCCAACGATCCGCAGTACGCCGAGCACGCAATACGTGTGGAGCGTCGCCGATCCAGGCAAGATCACGGTGCGTGACGCCGAGCGCGACGCTTCGGGCAATCAGACCAGCACGGATTACGGCAAGCCGAATTCTGGCCTGCGCGATCGCTTATGGGTGATGCAAGGCCCGGACGGCAGCACGTGGCGCCTACGTCAGGATCAGAATAACACGGTCTCCGGTCGCGAGAGCTTGACCTACACACCCGACGGCGTCGTCGCCTCCACGGTGTACACCGCCGGCGCCAACGGCCCCGTCTTCGATTACCGCGTCGATTCCGCGGGCCGCTCGACAAGCTTCTTCCGCTTCCGGTACCTCTGGCGCGGCGGCCGCGACGACGGCGACGGCATGCTCCAAATGCCTGGCGGCACCGAACAAGACACGCACCGCGGCGCTCCGGTCGCGGAGGATGCGTTCGCGTATCGCAGCTATGTCGTTGGAGGGTTCTTCAACGGCGCCGAGCACAGCGAGTGGACCTCGGTCCGCGAGCACACGGGTGGGGCGGGGTCGCAACCGGTGTGGAGCACACCGATCAGCACATGGGACGCATGGACCGATTTTTCTGGCAAATATGCCGAGTTTCAGCCCTCGGAGAGTTGGCATCAGGACGTGGGGGATGTAGAGGGGTTGATCCCGGTCTGGGGCAGCGGGAAGCAAGCCTTTTATAATTTCAGTCGCGGCGAATACGTAACGGGCGTCGCCAATGTGATCAACGCGGTTACGGATGTATTTATTCTTAAGTCGCTGGGTAAGGCGGCGCTGAAGGGCAGTAGCAAGCTACTTGCTACAGAGTTGAGTCAGTGGGCGTTGCGGCACCCCAAGACAGTGGGCACGACGCTGGCAGCGACGGCGTACTTAGCATTCCCGAGTGAGGCTGATGCGGGCTACGCCAAGTACGTCGCCCGCGCTGCAAAACTTGCCCGGGAACTTCCCCGCGGTGCATGGAGCTTAGGACTGAAAGAGCGCGGGCTGTTGTTGGAGGCGCGTCGTATCGCGCAACTTGGCGCGGAGAAGCTGCCTGTTAGTTTTAAGACGTTTGATCACATCTTGAGAAATGTCAGGACTGCGAGAAGTATTAAGAGTATTGATCTTCTTGACAAGACTTATCAAGAAACTCGAGCATTATTCAATCGAGGCCGGAGTATTATTAATGACATCGCCAGCTTCCAAAGAGCAGAGCGAAGTGGAGTCACCCTTGAACGGAACGTTAATTTCGTGAGGGGGGAACTTGACCTAATCGTGCCACCGGGTGCGTCGGCGCGACAGTTAGAGGTTCTTGACCAAATCCGTCGCTACGGTAGCCGTCGACGAATCGGTGTGAATATCTTGGTGCGGCAATGAAATCGCAATCTTCTGAGGGGTGGTGGACTGGTTTTCAGCAATCTGATCTGGACGAATTCGCAGACCGATATGTGACTTATCCAATCTCAACCTGCAAGAAAGGCTGGGGATTGAAGGTCGGACCTGCGATCGTCCTTTCTCGCGATGCTGATCCGGTGGCCATTGCAAAGGCAGTGTATTCGTCTCTGGAGCAATCGAGTGACGTCTGGCCTCCCCCGGGGGAACTGAATGAGGATCAAAAGCCGCTGTTTGACGCGATGGGCATTACGTCGTGGCGCGAATACGATCCGATCGCGTTAATCGGCATCAATCGAAAGCTCGACTCGGGTATTATTCGACTCTGCCCCATGAAGCGTGACGGCGCAGGCCATTCTGCAGTTGGAAAACATTCGATCCGCATTCCCGCAAATGCGTCACTCGAGGTTGTTGCGGCGAAGATTATGAAAGCATTGTCCATCTCCGCGGCTCAGTACCGGCCCAAAAGCTACCGTAAAAGGTGAGCTTCCTTCGTGCCGCGTGGGTTGGTTAACCTCAGATTACTGCCTACGACGGAACAGGAGCGACTTATCGGAATGGATCTAGAGCGATGATCATTTTGTTGTAGCGCCCCCCTCATTACTTGTGTAGGCTGCGCGCACCTCTGACCGGAGCACGCGGCATGGAGGCCTTTTCGACGCGGGAACGGCGGGCGATCATCTCGCTGTATCAGCAGGGTTGGGACACCGCAACATCGCGGCGCGGTTTGACGCCAGCGTCTCGGGAGTGCGGCGTGTCTGGCAGCAGTATCGGGAAGAGGGACGCGACGCGCCGGCGTACGCCAACTGCGGACGCAAGCCGACGCTCGACGAGTCCGGCCGCCGCAAGCTGGTCGAGATCGTCCGGGCGCGGCCCGACGCGTTCTGTCGCGAGTTGACCGAAGAGGTCGAGCGTCGTCTGGGCGTGCGTGCCTCGCGGCAGACGGTCGGGCGTTGGCTGCGCGAGCTGGGCCTGACGCGAAAAAAAGGGGACATAAAGGGGTCGGGGACATAAAGGGGTCGCGTCTCATATTGACCGAAATGAACGATGGCGTTACCCTCCGGTCATGCCGCGTCCCGCGCGTCGCATCGAATCTGGGCTGATTTACCATGTGCTGAACCGCGGGAACCGGCGGTCAATGATCTTTCGCACCGACGCGGACTTCGCAGCGTTCGTCGGGGTGCTCAGTGAGGCGGTGGAGCGGTGCGACGGTGTGGACTTGCTGTGCTGGTGTTTGATGGGGAACCACTGGCATCTGGTGCTTCGCCCGCGGGCGCGAGGGTGAGTTGCAGCGGTTCATGCAGTGGCTGACGCTGACCCACGCCCGGCGTTACCACGGGTTTCGCGCGGGGGCGGGCGGACACGTCTACCAAGGTCGTTACAAGCACTTCGCGGTCCAGGACGACGAGCACTTCCTGATGCTGTGCCGCTATCTCGAGGCCAACCCGCTGCGGGCGAAACTGGTTCGGCGAGCGCAGGATTGGCGGTGGTCAAGCCTGCGGCAACGCAACACGCGCACGCGCACGGGCTCCGGTGAAATCGGCCGATGGCCGCGGTTAAGCGACTGGCCGGTAGATCGGCCGCGAAACTGGATGGACACGGTCAACGCTGCGATACTGGAGCCGCAGCTGCGGCAGATCAAACTGAGCCTTGAACGGGACCGTCCGCTGGGATCACCGCAGTGGTCCGAGCGGATCGCGGTGCGGACGGGCTTGGCGCAGACATTGCGTCCGCTCGGGCGTCCGCGCAAGCCGGAATCGGAACTTTCCCCACGACAGCGACGAAGACGAGCGTTAGAAACCGGGCGCGAAAGGACATAAAGGGACGTGACCCCATTATGACCTCTAGAAACCGGGCGCGAAAGGACATAAAGGGACGTGACCCCATTATGACCTCAGCGACCCGGCCGACCTTAAGGGAATTGCGAAGCAGAATCACACTGATTCCTGCCACTCTCGGCTCTTTCTTAAAGGAGCAGTACCACACCGGGGTGTTGCGGGAGGTGGGAGTACAACGAAAGAAGCAAGAGCGTCAGGTCTGACCCGGTTTGAGATTGCGTTATCCTCCGACCCAGAACTCGATGAAATATTGTCAGCCTTGATTGGCCTTCGGCACCTTATACGGATTCCCCATCGGATCCGTCCTTTTCGCCACCGAATACCCCCACCGATCCGTTGCCGCCTGATACGGGTGATTCTTCCGCAGCGCGACGAACTCCTCCGCGGTGCGCATGACTTCGTTGGGGCGTCTTTGGCTGCGGACGAGGAAATCGGGCTCGGGCGGGTTGCAGGCGACGGGGACGCCGAGTTGTTCGGGGGCCGTGATCGTTTCGCCTTTCAGTCTTGAGATTTTGGCGTTCGTCGGCAGCACCGCGGGTTGATAGCGCAGATCCATGCTCCATCGCACGGTGTCGGTTTTGTTTTCGAAGCTCGCATGCGGGGTGCGGTTGGTCATCAGCAGCACGCTTCCCTTTTTCACGGGCACGGGCACGCCCCGGCGGCCTTCGAATTCGTCTTCTTCGATCACGAGATAGTGATTCCGCTGGTCGGGGTGATGCCGCAGCACGCCGGCTTTGTGCGCGCCGGGGATCACCCACAAGCAGCCGTTCTCCGGCGTCGAATCCACCAGCGGCAGCCACACGGTGACGATCAGGCTCATGTCGCAGTACGGCTCGAAGTAAGCCGAATCCTGGTGCCACGGCACCGGGCTCCAATCGTGGCTCGGCACTTTCGGGCGCAGGCGATAAATGCTCGAGGCGATCAGCTCCGGCCCACAGAGTTGCTCCATCGCGTCGAGCAATCGCGGCTTGGTCATGAGGTGGAAGAAGCTGGGGAGGATCAGCTTCATGTCCCACATCGATTTGGAGATCGTGTTGTTCTCGCGGTCGATCTTGGCGAGACGGCGGTCGAAGCCGAACTCCTCGTACGCGCGCGACAACTCGCCTTTCGCGACGGCTTCGCGCGCCTTGCGATCGAGCTCTTCGCTGATCTCGTCGATCACGGGTTGGAGATCGTCGTTGGTGAAGACGCGTTCGGCGACGACGTAGCCGTCCTCGTGGAACTGCTTGAGTTGATCGGGCGTGAGCGCGAATCGATCTGCGCGCGGGGCTGCTGACGTAACCATGAAGATCCTCCGAATGGGCTTAAGCACGAAGCGGCGCTCGAACGATCTCGCCTGCGCCGACGCGCATCTCCGCCGCAACGCGTCCGCCGGCGCGATGCACGATGCGAACCTCCGCCGCCTGATCGCCGGCGACGATCGCCTCGCCCGCGGCTTTCTCTCTGCCGGGCGCGATGATCCATACTACCGGCGGGCCGCTGGATTCGACAAGATATTCTGACTGAAGGGCCAGCGGGCAGATGATCTGCGTCCAATCGCTTTGCACGCGGGCCGTTGTGTAAAGCGTGCGGTTCTCCGCCGACGCGAGCAGCGATAGCGGGAACCCGCGATAGGGGAGATTCGTCAGCGCGGCCCATTTCCATCCGCGCGGCAACTGAGGATTCACTTCGAGCTGCGCCGCTCGCGGGCGCAGGCCCATGATGCCTTCGGTGGCGGCCCACACGTAGCTGCCGTGGATGAACGTGCTGCGGAGGTTGCCGCGCTGCACGAGATCGTCGCCGTTGAAATATTCGGGGAACTCGCCGGGCGTGACGTAGTTGCGATCAAAGTCCTCGCGATCGCTGAGCATCATCGTGCCGCGCAAGCCTTGGACGAGAAGGTCGGGGCGCCCGACTTGAGCGGCAGCGCGGCCGGCCCACAGCGCCAGGTTCGGCCACACGCCGCCGGTCAGGCCGTAGTTGCCGGGCTCGGCCTTGACCATCGCACCGGGTTGATCCGGCGCGACCGTGCGCATGCCCGCGCCGCCGGTGGGCGACGTCACCCAGAACTTTTGGCCGTAGATCGTCTCGAGGATTTTCTGTGAGGCCTCGGGCTCGGCGACGTCGCAGAGGATCGGGAAGAGCAGGTCGGCGGTGAGCGCGTCGTCGCGTTCGCCGAAGGGATCGATCATCAACAGGTAATGCGGGTTGTTGGGTGTGTTGCTGCGCAGGTGCGTGTTGATCGCGCGGCGCAGGTCTTCGGCGGCGTCGTTGAGACGCGACGCGTTCAGCGTGTCGCCAATGTGCGCGGCCAGATCGGCGACGGCGCGAAGCGCCATCACGCATTCGGAGTTGATCTCCGTCACCGCGCCGGAAATTCGCCCGCCGGCAAAGCAATTCCGCCACGAGCAGAGCCCGCGGGTGAACGTTTCGGTGGAGGTACACCACACGAGGCGATGCGGGTTGAGCTTCGCGCCGCCGGCGTCGCGCTGCGCGAGAATGTAGTTCGCGCTGGTCAGCAGCATCGCGTAGTTCGCGTCGAGAAATCCGCGGTCGCCGCTCAGCGCGAAGTAGTGCGCCGACGCGATGAGCATCAGCGGGGTGTTGTCGTTGATGTTCAGGCCGTAGTCGTCGCGGAACATCGGCGTGCCGGACGCCAGCATGTACTCGATGAATTTGCCGTTGGGCTCCACGCCGAGCCGGAACCACGTGTCGAGCATCCGCCGCGACCATTGCTGAGCGTAGAAGTTGCTGGAGACCAGGAACCAGAACGTATCGCGCGCGACGTACTGATCGCACGGCGGAGCGTTGCTGAAGCCGGCGCCGTGCGCGTATTCCTGATAATCGCGAAGCTGGTTGATCTTCGCCCACAGCGCCCCGCGATTGACGATCGCATCGGGCGTGTGAAGCCGTGCGGTGTCGAGATAGTGATCGACCGCGCTCTGCGACTCGCGTTCCACCGTGCGCAGGCGGCGCAGGTGCGACGCAGACTTGCCGGCGTCGGGCGCAAACTGCTCGATCGCGGCGTTGACGGCATTGCCGTGCGGGGAGGCGGCAAACGTCAGGCCGAACGTGGCGCCCAGATCAGCGGGCCAGGCGAAATCGATCGTCACGTCCGGAAGCGTTTCGCTCACGGATACGAGCGGCCCGCTGGCCCACAGCACGCCGGTGAATCCGTTCGGATAGGTGATCGCGAGATGCGCGTGTCCGAGATGCTCGGCCTTCGCGACGGTCGCGCCCGCGGGGAGTTTGATTGTGCAGCGCACGGAGGCGGGCGAGGGCGCGTGCTCGGATCGCAGCACGTAATGCGCCGCCCGCAGGTGGTTGTTCTCGAACGGCAGGAAGAAGCGCTTGGTCACGCGGCCTTCGCCCACCCGCAGCTCGCTCTCCTGATACAGCGCCTCGAACGTCGTGCGCGTCGCCGCGAACGCCTCGCCCGAAGCCGACAACGGCGTCGTCGTCCACGCGCGCAGGTAATACTGTTGCGTCACCGAATCGCGCAACCCCGCGCGATGATCCGGCGCTTCAAACAGATCCGTCTTCGGATCCATCGCGCAGTAAACCAGACTGTTCCCGTACGAATGTCCGCGGACGAGACGCGCGGGATCGAAGGTATATGTGTGGCCCTGAGTCATGGTTGTGGCTTTGCACGGGTTGAAAACCCGTGCCACAAGTGGTGCATCCGTGGCACGGGTTTTCAACCCGTGCAAAGTGCGATGTCCGTCAAGAACTTTTACTTTCAAATCACGCCGTGCTGACGCCCGTGAGGACGTCGTTGGTCTTCCCCGGTTCGCTGAACTGATTCCCCGCTTTGTCCTTCCCCTTGGCCAGGAAGATGTGGAACGGGCGCTCGCGGAAATACCGATGCGAGTTGCCGTCGAACTTCACGTGCGTGGGGAAATAGCGCACGGTCCACACCGCGCGGCGCGTGTTGCCTTTGTTCGGGTTCGAGCCGTGAATGATGCGCACGTGGTGCACCGACGCCTCGTTCGGTTGGATCTCGATGTCCACCGCCTTCGACTCGTCGTACTGCTCCTTCTTGATCTCCGTCGGGAAGACCTGCTCGTCCGGCCGCTCCAACTGTTCGTAATCCGAATACCCGTTCACGTGCGATCCCTTGATCACGCGCAGACAGCCGTTGTCTTTCACCGACGGCTCCAGCGCGATCGTGACGGAGGCAACTTCCATCGGCTTGAGGATCTGTCCCCAGTACGCCGAGTCTTCGTGCCACGGCACGCGCTTCCCGACCGCGGGCGGTTTTTGCAGGAGGTGGCACGCGAAGATGCCGATGTCCGGGCCGATGAGCGGCTCGACGATGCTCAGCATCTCGTCGGATTGCAGCCACTCGAACATCTTCCCGTCCTGCCAGTGCGGGCAGTCGATCAACGGCGTCGGCGGACCACCCGCGGCCGCCGCTTCGTCAAATTTGTTCAGGAGATACGACTTCAGCCGCGCGAACTTCTCGGGAGAGAAGATCGGTCGATGCAGCATCAAGTAACCGTTCTGGCGGTAGAAGTCGATTTCACCGGAGTTGGGTCGATAGCTCATGAGATCACCTTGTCATGTTCGATCAACGTTTCCATTTCACGTTTAGCCGACGAGCTGCTCGCCGTGTTTTTCCGAGCGCAAATACACGGCGAGCAGGCTCGCCGGCTAAACGGGCTGCGCGAAATTCATTGTGCGATCGCCACTCGCCGGCAGATCGGTGGTCGCGCTGCGCGTGCCGATGCGAATTCGCAACGGCGTCGGACCCTGATACGAACCACTGATCGTCTCCCCGTGAAAGCGATACGTCAGCGTGCGGCCTTGCCACGCAAGTGTCTGGCCGAAACCGTCACCCGCATACCAGGACGCGGGCACGGTCGGTGAGAGTTGCAGACTGCCGTCGAGCTCGAAAGCCACGCCGAGCAAGAATCGTTGCACCACGCGGATCAGGTTCGCGGGGTATTCGACGTATTGGTGGATGCGGGCAGCCGAAAGATCGCCGGTTCGTTGGGAGTAGTAGCGCTCCATCCAATACCAATCGTTGCGGCGGCCGACTTCGGCGACTTTGCGGATCGAGGCGACGAGCCCGTCGCCGTCGTTCATCGCGCGCCGCGCCCACGATTCCAGATACCACACGCGGCCCATCGCCGAGAGATCGTGCCGGTCGATGTTCTGCATCTCCCAGTCTTCGTACGTCTCGGGACGCGTGGCGATGCCCGTGGGCACGCCGTCGAAGTCGAAATCGGGATCGCTCCGCAGGCGCGGCCAGAGTTCGGCGATTTGCTGCGGCGAGATCATCCCGGTAGCGACCGCGATCCAATCGACGTCGGTCAGGCCGTGCGAGGCGATCGCGCCGCGCTGCGGGTGGATGTATTCGACGCAGTGATCGCCCGCCCAGAAATGCTGCCGGAAACCCGCGGTGATTCGACCGGCGAGATCGCGGCAGCGTGCGGCCATCGGCGCATCGCCGGTCGCGTCGAACAGGTCGGCGGCCAGGCCGAAGGCGTGTGCGGTGTAGCATTGCGTGACGCCGTCGAACTCGATGCGCGTCGGACGCTCGAGGTAATACCCCGCGCCCGCGACGAGCCCGCGAGCATCGACCAAGGTTTCGAGATACGCGACGACGCGGCGCAAACTCTCCGCCTGAGCGGCGAGCCATCTGCCATCCCCGAGTCGGCGCGCCATTGCGTCGGCCATCTGCAGATACGTGACGGGCGCGAGCGTCCGGAACGGAGCCCCGGGCACCCAGTGCGTGTACGCGCCGCCGTTGGCCGCGATCTCCAGCGGGAAGTCTGTGTCAATTTTCAGCGTCTGCCCCGCGTGCGACGGGAGAATCGCGAAGGGCAGATGGCCGTCGGCGCGTTGGAATGACTTCACGTAATCCCAGCTCGCGCGCACGAGATCGTCGCGGCCGAGCCAGAGCAGCGCTTCGGCGCTCTGGCCCCAGTCGAGGCCGGGGAACGTTGTGTCGCCGCCGTGACCTTGGCCATCAGCGCAGACGGAGAAATAGCCGAAAAAGACCTCGTTGTTCACCGCCGCCAGCACGCTTTTGATCGCGGCTTTCTCGTAGGCTTCGCTGAGCAGGGGATCGGGGAGATCCGGGACGACGATCGTCGCGGGCGCGTCCGCGTCGGTTTGCTTCGGCGAGATTGGGGTGTCGGCGATCGTCACGGGCAGTGAACCTTACCTCGGTGAAGCAACCAGCGTTACCGGCGCGACGGAATCGGTTGTCGCGAGAATCACGTTTTTCCCCGCGTCGCGCAGCGCCTTCACGACGGATTCGGGCGCAGCGGCGTCGGTGACGATCGTGTGGATCTGCGCGACGTCGATCGCCTTGCTCAGCGCACGGCGGCCGAATTTTGAGTGATCGATGAGCAGGATCACCCGCGCCGCCTGCCGCGCGACGATCTGCTTGATCTGGATGGTCGCGATCATCGATTCGAACGTTCCTTCGTCCGCGATGAAGGCCTTGGTGGAGATGAAGGCGAGATCGACGAAGAATTTCCCCGCGGCCTCTTCGGCGGCGGGGCCGACGAACGAGGCGCTGCGGACGTCGTAATGCCCCCCGATGCCGACGACCATATTCTGATTCGATTTCCCCAGCTCCAAACACGCCAGCGCCGAATTGGTGACCGCCGTCAGCCCCGATCGCTGCGACGCGAGCTCGCGGGCGAATTCGAGGCAAGTGGTTCCGCCGTCGAGGAAAATCGTTTGTCGCCCGGCCACCAGCTCGAGCGCGCGCCGCGCGATCAGCCGTTTGTCATCGCGATGTTCGGTCAGCCGCTGGCGCAGATCGGTCTCATACAGATCCGACGCCGCACCGGACACCTTCTGCACCCCGCGAAGCGTCTTGATGACCGCGCCTTGCCGGACCATCGGCTCGACATCGCGGCGCACGGTCATCGACGACACACCCAGCGCCGCGGCGAGCTCGTCGTAGGTGCACGAGCCGGCCTGAAGCAAGCGTTCCGAGATGAACAAGCGGCGGGTCGCCGGCTTCGACACGGGCATGGCGCGTATAATCTGTGATTCTTTCACAGCTTTCAAGCGAATCTTAAACCTCCTCCTGCTGACCTCGTGTTTAATGAGGAATAACAATCATAACGTCTGTAACGCCCGTTGATTGCTCAATAGATGCGGAGATAGGCGGTCGCATATTTCATTTGACAGTGTACCGTTGCGATCGTTACCCTCCTGCCCGAAACTGCGACAGTTTCACACCTCTCGGTGGAGGCGAGCAATGCGACGGATTGGACTCATCACGGCAGCCGGCGGCTTCGTCTTCCTCCATTGCGGGGTTGAGCCGCTCCGCGCGAACCTCATCCTCAACGGCAGCTTCGAATTAGACGCCCCCACTGCGGGCAATGTCGCGCCGGCGAATTGGACGCTGAGCGGGCACCGTGTCATTGTCTCCGGCGGCGAAGGCTTCAGCGACGGCGCCCTGGCCGCGGTGTTCGATAACGGAACGTCGGGCTCGACGCCGCCGTCCGGCACACACAGCGCCGAACTCTCGCAATCGTTCGCATCGACGCCCGGGCAGACGTACACCATCAATGTCGATTACACCACGTTCGGCAACGGGGGGGCGCAGGGGCTCGGCGTGAAGGCAATCGGCTCGGGGGTGCTGCTCGACCAAACATTCACGCGTACTGCCACCGGCGCGACGCAGGGTTTCATCAATCGCTACGCCTACACGTTTGTCGCGAACAGCGCGAGCACGACGATCTCGGTGCGCGACGCGACCACCAGCGGAGAGATCGCCGCCGCCGACGGCGTTGCCGATCACGTCGAGGTGAACACCGCTCCGAAATACGGCCGTGCGTGGAACGTCGATTTCGACTCCGGAGTCACAACCACCGGGACGTATATCGCCAGCGGCGCGGCGCCGATCGACGGCAAGACGTGGAACGGCGTGTTCCTCGGCAATCGCAACACGCCGGCGCCGCCGAACACGCATGCGGTCACGCAGAACAACCTGCTCGATTCCATCGGCGCCGCGAGCAACGTCTCGATCACCGTCTCCAACATCAACCAGTACGACACCGAACCCGACGGCGTCTCGAAAGTCTCGCACTTCGCGACCGCGCTGATGGACGACTTCGCTTACGTGCCCGGCGGTTCGGGCGACGGCTCGTTCGTGATCAGTGGGCTCAACAAGAACGGCCGGTACGATTTGTACCTCTATGCGATGAACGGCGCGTATTCCAACGCCATCACCAGCTTCACCATCGGCTCGCAGACGCTGACGGCGATGAATGACTCATTGGCCAACCCCTTGCTCAACTTCGTCCAGAACAACAACTACGTCTTTTTCAGCGGACTACTCGCCGATTCGTCCGGCGTCATCTCCGGCACGTTCAACGGCGGTGGTGGCGGGGCGACGTTGAACGGATTTCAGATCATGGAAGCCCCGGAACCTTCGTCCGTCCTGCTGACCGCACTCGGCGCTGCCGGCATGGCGGCGCGTCGCCGCCGACAATAATCTCTCTCGCCACTCATGACGTCCACAACATCCCCCGCGGTCGATCTCTGTTTCGCGCTGACGAACCACTGGAGCTACACCGGCATCGGCTGGACGCTCGGGTTGGAATCCTGCGCCGCCTCGATCGCCGACAGTTTGACGATGGCGGACTACTCGCCGTCGGTGAAGACCGGCATGAACCTCGACGCGCTCGCGTACGAGATGGTCGTGGCGCATTACCCGGAACTCGTCGAGCGGCTGAAGCGGTATTTGGATGATGGCCGCGTGGAGATCATCGGCGGAACGTTCGGACAGCCGATGGGGTCGATGGTGTCGGGGGAATCAAACCTGCGGCAGCTGGTCGTCGGACAGCAGACAATCCGCGCGGCGCTTGGCGGACGCGGGGTCGCCGTGTTCCTCGAAGAAGAGGAGATGAGTCACCCGCAGATCCCGCAGCTCGTGACGCTCGCGGGCTACAAGTACGCGAGCCTCGCGCAGTGCGACACGTGGGGGCGACACGGCGCGCCGAAGATCGAGCGAAACGTCATCCGCTGGCAGGGCGTCGATGGCACGACGATCGTCGCGACGCCCGCCAACGCGATGGTCTTTCATCCGCCGATGGTCACGCACGACATCGATTGGCTGTGGGGCGACGCCGGCCGCGCGAAGCTCGCGGAGATGAATCGCACGCTCGGTCAGCCGGCGCTGGCGATCAAGTGGACGGAGTTCGGTTGGGAATCGCTCAGCGGCAAGTCGATGAACAAATTCGACGCGGCGCTGTTCAAGACGCTCTCGGAAAAATTCCGCGTCGACTATGTGACGATCGAACAATATCTCGATCGCTACGCGAAGAACGCATCGAGCGACGAGGTGACGCGGCTGCGGATGGATGATTTCGAGAAGCTCCTCCCCTGGGGCGTGGGCGGGGATCAGATTCGACGATTCGGGCGGGAAGTCGAAGCCGATCTGGTGGAGGCCGAGCGGTTCGACGCGATCGCGCATGCGAGAGGCCTCGAAACGGCGCCGGATGCGCTGGAAAATTTGCGGATCGGTTGGCGCGAATTGCTGGCGGCGCAGAGCCACGACGTTTCGCTCTGCGAATATTCGCGCTGGCAGGGCTTGCCGCCGCCGCGCGATCCGCTGTTCGACTCGCACTTCCTCACGTGGGGTTCTCGCGGATACGGGCACATGGACCGCGCGGCGCTGCGCGCGCGGCCGGTGCGGAAGGCGTCGATCGAGTCCATCGCGCAGGCGGTCAACACGCAAACGGTGGGCAACTGCATCCTTGCCGCCGTCGCTTTTAACGGGACGGCGTTCGATCGACGCGACGCGATCGTCACGACAGGGAAAATTCAACTCGGCGGGCGCGGCGCGCGCACGCTGCGCGTGCGCGACGTATCGGGGCGCGAGTTGCCGTCGCAGCTGCTGGAACACACCACCGATAGCGCCGGCGTGCTCGTCACGGCGGACGTGGCGTTCGGTGCGAAGAATCTTCCGAGCATCGGATACGAGACGTTCTATGTGGAACCGTCCGGCGACGCCGGGGCGCCGGCGACGACCGATTTGCGGATCGATGAAAAGAACCTGCGGCTCGAGAACGCGCACGTCACCGTCACGCTCGATGCCGTCACCGGCGCGATCGCGAGTCTGATCGATCGAAAGAGCGGGAAAGAAATGCTCGACGGCCGCCGCCGAGCGTTTCCGACCCTCACGGGTCGATCAAATGTTGAAGCGATTCCCAAGCGGCATCGCAACGGCATTCCGGATTCGTACGACAGCTCGAAGTCGCAAGCCGAGATCAAGTGGATCGAGCGCGGCCCGCTGCGCGCCACGGTGCGCGTCGCCCAATCGTTGCCGTGGTTGTCGATCGAGCTATACGTGACGCTGTGCGCCGATTCGCCGAGCGTCCAGGTTCATGCGCGGCTCTTCCCCGGCGTGCCGCCGCTGCCGGGCGAGGGGAACATCAACGGGTGGCAGTTCGATCTCGACATCGTCGAAGGCTATTGGTTCGAATTCGCCCCCGCGTTCACGCCGGCTTCGTTCGTTCGGGATTATCCGTTCGGCGTTGAGCCTTGCGGAAAGAAGGCGATCGACGCGCTGACGTTTCTCGATCTGCTCGATGGCGACGGATCGGGCTTGCTGATATCGCACAGCGGTTCGCAGTACTTCAAGCGCAAGGACGACGGCGTGATCGCGAATCTCGCGGTGCGCGAGTGGGAATCGCACTACACGGGTGAGTACGGCTGGCCGCGGGCCTGCGAATACCATTACGCGCTGACGCCGCACGACGCCGCGATCACGAACCGCGACCGCCTCCGCCTTTCCGCCGAGATCGACCATAAACCGCGGTGCGTCGTGCTGCCGCCGCGGGAAGGGAAGTTGCCGACGCGGCAGAGTTTCGTCCGCATGGAAGGCGATGGCGGGGCGATCGTGTCCGCGATGCGCCGTGTAACGGATGACGTCTGCGAACTTCGCGCGTTCGAGTGTGAAGGGCGGTCGGCGACGGCGCGGATCGTGACGTCGCTTTCCTTCTCTCAAATGCGGTCCACCAACGCTTTAGGTGAACCGACGGGTGACGCCCAAGGCATCAAAGAATCCGTCAGCCTGCGTCCCTGGGAAATCCAAAACCGCCATCTCAAGGCATAAATTCGTCCATTTTTCGCTTGCAGACCCCTGCTCGTTCTACTATCTTTTGATATCAAATTAACTGAAAGTAGACGATAGCAGATGGTCAAGCGGATGAAATCACGGCCGGCGCTGAAGGCCTCGCGGGCCAAGCAGATCTGGCACCGCGACATCGTCCGCGACCTGCGCGCCAAGATTCTGGACGGCACCTTTACCGCGGGCCAGCAGCTTCCCACCTACGTTGAATTGGAAAAGCAGTTCCGCAGCACGCCGCGAACCGTCTCGCGGGCGCTGGAGGTTTTGCAGGAGCACGGTTTCGTTCGCACGGAGAAGCGGCGGGGGATGTTCGTCGCCGAGCGTCTGCCGCATGAATCGGATTACGCGCTGGTGTTCAGCTTCAAGCGCGAACAGCTTTCGCAATTCGGTCTGGCGATGCGCAACGAGGCCGAGCGGTACGCGCATTCCGGCCGCCGCTTCTCGCTCTTCTACGGCATCTCCGGACACACCGACACCGACGACTACCAACGACTTCAGAGCTTTATCCAATCGCATCGTCTCGCCGGCGTCATCTTCGCGCAGGCGTTTCACGAGTTGTCCGGACAATCCGTGCTCGAAGAGCCCGGCATCCCGCGCGTCGCGATCGCGTCGGGGTCGGCGCGGGCCGACATCCCGGTCGTTTCCGCGGGGGTCGGCAACTTCCTCCCGCGCGCGCTGGACGATCTGGCCGCGCGCGGCCGCAAGCGCGTCGCGATGATCCGCAACGCCGACGACGCGGCCTGGCCGCCGCACGAGGTGGACGAGTTCTTCGCCGAAGTCGCGAAGCGCGGAATGACCACGCGGCAATGCTGGGTTCAGTCCGTTTACACTTCGACGAGCATCCGCGCGAATGAAGTCGCGCAGCTCCTGATGTTCGCGCCGCCCGAGGCGCGCCCCGATGCGCTGATTATCCGCGACGACAACCTCGTCGAACACGCGACCGTGGGGCTTGCGGCAGCGGGCGTGCGCGTGCCGCAGGATCTGGACGTCGTCGCCCACGCAAACTTCCCCTGGGTTTCGCCCAGCGCGATTCCCGCCGTGCGACGTCTGGGTTACGACGTCCGCCGGATGTTCGAAGTTTGCATCGAGCGCGTCGACGCGCTGCGTCGCGGCGAGCCCGTGGAGCGGGTTACGCACCTGCCGGCGGTGTTCGAAGAGGAGCTCACGTCCGATCGTTCTTCATCTGACTTGATCTATCCCACAGGTTTCCGAGCTTGAAAGGAGCGCGAGGGTATGAAGTGCACGAAGATGGTTGGCATTGTTGTCGTTGCCGCGGTGGCGGCGATCAGCGCGGTCGCACCGGTGTCGTCCGCGGCGATTCTCATTCACACACCGACGAACAATACGACGGCTAGTTCGTTCCTACCCACACCGAATTTCCGCGGGCCGACCCAGACTCGCGACGGGTCGGGCCTGTCCGGCGCCGTCCCGTCGACGATCAACTCGGTTGCGGACCTGCCGAAGCACAACGAGGCGCCCGAGGCGCCGCAAGGCGGGATGTGGCTCACGACCGGCAGCACGACCAGCGCCTGGATCATCTTCGACATGGGCACGCCGGTGACGTTCGACCAACTTTATGTCTGGAACTACGCCGAGGTGGCGCAGGCGAACAACCCCGTCCCGCTGGATCTGACCGAGCGCGGCGCCAAGAACGTGGCCGTCTACGCGGACAACAACCCGACGCCAACGACGCTGATCCAGTCGTTCGTTTTCAACAAGGCGAACCCGACGCCGGTGGGCAGCATGAACGTCGGCGGGGCCGGCGCCTGGAACCTCGACTACAGCACCGCGGCGGACAACTACTCGCTCAATGCGCCGGTCATGGCGCGGTACATCATGTTCAACATCTCGTCGACCTACGGCGCGAACAACGGTCAATACATCGGACTGTCGGAAGTGCGTTTCGGCGAGACGGTGCCGGAGCCGGCGTCGATGTCGCTGTTCATGATGGGAATGGGGTTGACGCTTGCGGGACGCAAGTTGCGTCGCAGTGCTATTTAGAAATTCTGATTTCGCATTGACATAGAACTGCATTATCTATGCTGCCAAAATTTGCGGAAAGTGCAATGAACGCTAAATAATATTGATATTGACCGTGTCTAAATCAGTGTTACTCTAAGCTAAATGTCCTCGATCAACGACGATGCCGTTTCGCTGAAGCGTTCCGCGATTGCCGATTCCCTGCGACGCCAAATCGTGTCGGGCGTTTTCCCTCCGGGGATGAAGCTCCCCTCCCGCGAAGAACTCTCCCGCGAGTTTCAAGTCAGCGTGGACACCACGCAACGGGCCGTTCAGGAACTCAAGCGGCAACGGTTCGTGACCGCCAAACGCAGGGCGGGAACGTTCGTCGCGCAACATCCCCCGCACCTGTTTCATTACGGCCTGGTGTATCTCGCCGGTGAGCCGGCCCGGGAGGTCAGCAACTTCTGGGGCGCCTTGGCCGATGCCGCGGACGCGTTCGAGCCCGACGGCCCGCGGCGCGTGCGCGTCTTTGATCAAGTCGTCGTCGAGCAGACCGAGTCGTACGAACGGCTCAAACGCTATGTCGTCAATCGCCGCCTCGCCGGGTTGATCTTCAGCACCGCGCCCAACCAACTGACCAACACGCCCGTCGTCGCGTTTCCCGGCATCCCGCGCATCGCGATTACTCAACCGATCGGGTGCCCGCCCGGTGTGAAGCCGATGGAGTTGAGTGAATCAAAGCTCTTCGACGCGGCGATGTCAGCATTCGCGCAGCGCGGGCGGCGTCGCATCGCGGTGATCTCGTTCGGACTGAACGCGACACTCACCGAAAAGCTAGCGCAATCGATGAGCCGCTTCGGCCTCGTATCGCACCCGCGGTGGCTGCACGCGCCGGTTTTCCATTCCGTCCCGATCCGGAATTGCGCGAGTATCCTTTTCAGCGAACACCAGGAGCATCGCCCGGACGGGCTGCTGATCCTCGACGACAACTTCGTCGAGCCCGCCACGGAAGGCCTCGTTGCGGCGGGCGTGCGCGTGCCCGACGACGTGACCGTCGTCGCCCACGCCAACTTCCCGCGGCTCACCCGCTCCCACGTCCCTGCGGTGCGCGTGGGGTGGAATGTGCCGGCGCTGCTGAGCAGCTGCGTCGATGCCTTGGCCAATCCGAACACGCCCATCCCGTCATTTCAGCCTGAATCTCGCCAACCGGAAGAGGAGAGCCTATGAACCGTGCAACCGCTTTGCGTACGATCTTCGCCGGCGCCGCACTCTTGGGCCTTGCGGCCCTATTCGTGGGCGGGCGGCGGAGCGGAAGGATGCGGCAGGCTTGAGGTTGTGCGCGGGCGCGTAAGGCAGCGCACGGAACAGAGTGTTTCATGATTTGGCACACGCGTTCATCGAGCCGTTGCGATCGTCGTGGGTTTACCCTCGTCGAGCTTTTGGTTGTCATCGGGATTATCGCACTACTCGTTGCGATCCTGATGCCGGCGCTGAGTCGCGCGCGTCGCGCGGCGCAGACTGCTGCTTGTCTGAGCAATCTGCGGCAGGTGGGCGCGGCGGTGTTCATGTATGCGAACGACACGAAAGGGCGGCTGCCGTACGGCGTCACGGGCGTGGCCTCGACCGATCCGTTTTCCACCTTCCGCGACAAGGTCTTCTGGATGTCGCTGATCCAGGGGCGCTATCTCAACGCCGGCGCCGTGCTCAGCGTCCAGAGCGCCCGCGGGGATTCGTTCCCGGGCGTGACGATCGTCGGCGTTTTGAAATGTCCGGGCGAAGACGATCAGACGCGCTCGGCGCATCCCGATGCGCCGTGGACGACGGCGGCGTTGGCCATCGGACGCTTTCGCAATGGCGTGAGCGGACCGGTCTACGTCTCGCTCGGCGCGGACACGGGCTACGCGACGAGCTACAACAACAACCCCGCGAACCGCGTCTTCACACATTATGGCGTGAGCATCAACGACCCGGTTGATTCGCCGACGACGCCAACCCCCATCATCGGCTCCCTGAATCCCACTGCGACCAATCCATGGCCGACGCCCGCGCAGTTCGCGCCGCAGATGATCACGCGGGTGCCACCTAAGACATGGCTGGCGTTCGACGGCCCGACGACCTTCCGCGCCTCTGCCGTCGTGTTCCGACATCCCAACGTGTCGGCGAACTTTCTGTATTTCGACGGACACGCCGAGAGCCTGCGCGTCGGCGATATCGACGGCGCAGCGGCGCCGACGCCGTTTCCGTACAACGTCCTGGATTCCAGGGCGCTGGCGGTGCGGTAACGCTGCGCTTGTGCGTCGTAGTGCGCATGGGATGATGTCCGCGGCATGGACATCAAGGCGAACCTCACGCCCGTCGCGCAGCTTTCCTGGCTTGGTGAAGTTCAGGAATCCGGCCCGCGTCTGACGCAGCGGTCGCCCGTGGGCGTGCGGCGGTTCGTCGTTCGCGAGGGGCCGGCGCTGCCGCATCCGGAGTGTCATCCGTATTGCGAATTAGGGATGCACTTCGAGGGGCGAGGCGTCGAGTTCGTCGAACGCGAAGAAGCGGTGCGCCGTGAGGGCGACGTGTTCATCGCGGGCCCTGGCGTGCCGCACTTTTTCCGCGTGACGCGCTATCCACTGTCGGGGATCGCAGTTTACTTCTTGCCGAGTTTGCTCGTGGAGTTGGGGCCGGAGAGGGACGGACTTGTTCTGCTGCGCCGGTTCACCGCACGGCAGAACCTGCGACGACGACTCATCCGCCCGCCGGCGAACTTGCGACTGCGCCTCGCGCACGATTTCGCGCGTCTGCACGAAGAATTCTCGAGGCCCGCGCTAGGCAGCGAGATTCGGATGCGGACGATCCTGTCGGAGATGCTCATCGATCTCGTGCGCTGGGAGACGCGCGCCGGCCGAGACGTCGGCGCCGAATCGGACGACTCCCCACTGAAGTGGCAACACGTCAACCGCGCGCTGCACTACCTGCGCGAACACTTCGCAGAACCCGTCTACGCGCGCGACGTCGCCAAAGCCGTAGGCGTCAGCGAATCGCGACTCAAAGTTCTTTTCCGTGATGCGCTGGGCGTGCCGTGGTCGCGCTACATTCAGGGATATCGGATCCAACAGGCGGTCGCGATGCTCGGATCGGACCACAACGTGACGGAGGCGGCGCTGGCCGTGGGGTTCGAAAGCTTGAGTCATTTCAACGCGACGTTCCGCGCGTTCATGGGGGTTACGCCGAGTTCCTACCTGAAGCGACGCGATCCAAAACGGCAAACGAATAGTCGAAAAAAAGATGCCGCCGCGCAGGCGCGGTGATACAAGAGCGTCGGCGCCATATGTCATCCTGTGGATGTACCCGAGGAGCAAACGAGCATGCCCAAGATCAAAGGCCCCGCCGTCTTTCTTGCCCAGTTCATGCGCGACGAAGCGCCGTTCAACGCGCTCAAGAGCATCGGCAAGTGGTTCGCCGATCTCGGATACAAGGGCGTGCAGATCCCCGGTTGGGACAGCCGCTGCATCGACATCGACAAGGCGTCCACATCCAAAGCGTACTGCGACGACTACCGCGCGACGCTGAAAGATCTCGGACTCGAACCCACTGAAGTCGCCGCCTATCTCGCGGGCCAGGTGCTGGCGATTCACCCCGCGTACGAGGTCGGGTTCGAAGGCTTCCACCCCAAGGGTCTTCGCGGAAACGCGCGGACCGAATGGGCGGCGGGGGAATTGAAGAAGTGCGTGCTCGCGTCGGCGAACATGGGGCTGCGAAATATCCCGACGCTCTCCGGCGGGTTTGCGTGGCACATGATGTATCCATGGCCGCAGCGCGCGCCGGGATTGATCGACGAAGCGTTCAAAGAGCTGGCGAAGCGTTGGCGTCCGCTGCTCGATTTGGCGAAGGACAAGGGCTGCGTGTTCGGCTATGAGCTGCACCCGGGGTCTGACATCTATGATGGCGCCACGTTCGAGCTGTTCCTGAAGCACACGAACGATCACCCCGCGGCGTGCATCAACTACGACCCGAGCCACTTCCTGCTTCAACAACTCGACTACTGCGCATTCATCCAGATCTACGCGAAGCGCATCAGCGGATTCCACGTGAAAGATGCCGAGTTCCGCCCGAGCGGCCGCGTCGGTGTGTACGGCGGATATCAATCGTGGGCGGGGCGTGCCGGGCGATTCCGATCGCTGGGCGACGGCCAGGTGGATTTCACGCGCGTGTTCACGCTGATGACGGAGATCGGTTTCGACGGCTGGGCCGTGATGGAATGGGAGTGCGCCGTGAAGAGCCCCGCCCAAGGCGCCGCGGAGGGCGCGCCGTTCATCAAGAAGCACATGATCGAAGCCACGCAAGTCGCCTTCGACGATTTCGCCGGCGGCGGCGGGGCGGACGTGAAACGGAATCGGCAGATTTTGGGATTGGAATAGGGTTTCCTCGTGGCACGGGCGTCTCGCCCGTGCTCAGCACTCTGCACGGGCGAGACGCCCGTGCCACAACGGAGCACAAGAATGGAATCCTGGAAACGAAAACTGCGAATGGGCATGGTCGGCGGCGGACAAGGGGCGTTCATCGGCGGGGTGCACCGCATCGCCGCGACGCTCGATCAGCAGGTGGAACTGGTCGCGGGATGTTTCTCGCAGAACGTGGAGAACACGAAGACGACCGGCGAGCAGCTCTACCTCGATCCGAAGCGCTGCTACCCGACCTATCAGGCGATGGCCGAAGCCGAATCGAAACTCCCCGCGGATAAGCGGATCGATTTCGTCAGCATTGTCACGCCGAACATCTCGCACGCCGCGATCGCCAAGACGTTTCTGAACGCGGGGATTCACGTCGTCTGCGACAAGCCGATGACGTTCAACCTCGAAGAAGCGCAGGAGTTGGCGAAGCTCGTCGAGAAGACCAAGCTCGTGTTTGCGGTCACGCACAACTACACGGGGCATCCGCTGGTGCGGCACGCGCGGCATCTGTGTCAGTCGGGCGAGTTGGGGCAGGTGCGCAAGGCGGTCGTCGAGTACCTCCAGGATTTCCTGATGGTGCCGCACGAAAAGCTCGGCCAGAAGCAGGCGGCCTGGAGGGTCGATCCGAAGCAATCCGGTATCGGCGGGACGATGGGCGACGTCGGCACGCACTGTGTGAATTTGCTGGAGTACGTCACCGGCGATCCGATCTCGGCGATCTGCGCCGACAAGAGCACGTTCCTGCCCGATCGCAAGCTGGATGAAGACGTGAACGCGCTCTTGCGATTCAAAGGCGGCGGCAAGGGCGTGCTGAACATCAGCCAGGTGTGCACCGGCGAGGAAAACGGCCTGACGCTGCGCGTTTACGGGTCGAAGGGCGCGATCAAGTGGAATCAGGAGAACCCGAACTACCTCGAGTTCTATCGCTACGGCGAACCGCGGCAGACGCTGACGCGCGGGCAGGGGTATCTCTCCGACGCCGCCAAGGGCGCGACGCGCATCCCGACGGGTCATCCCGAGGGCTATCTCGAAGCGTTCGCGCAGATTTACGTCGGCGTCGTTCGCGCCGTCCGCGCGCACATCGACGGCAAGCCGCTGAAGACCGAGCAGTACGAATTCCCGACCGTCTACGACGGCGTCCGCGGAATGCAGTTCATCACGCGCGCGGTCGAATCGTGCGACAAGGGTTCGGCGTGGGTTCAGATGTAACGAGGAAATTGAGCGATGAGTACCGCAACGATCGATCCGCCGCACGACGCCAACCTCGATCCGGCGAAATCGAATCTTTCGAAGATCGACGTCCCCAAGCCGCTGTCGCACGAGCAGGTGCAGACGTTCATCTCTGAAGGCTATCTCGTCGTCCGCGGTGCCATCACGCGCGACGAGATCGACGCTTTGTCGAAAGACATCATCAAGATTCTTCGCGGCAAGTACGACTGCCCCAACATCAAGCCGCTGCCCGATTCGATGAGCGACGATGAAGTGATGCACAGCTTTCTCGGCATCCTTCAGCAGCACAACATCAGCCCGGTGATGATGAATTTTCTCAAGCATCCGAAAATCTGCGGGATGCTCAGCCAACTCCTCGGCGCGCACCTGCCGTATTGGGACGGCAGCGTGAAGGCGATGCAGTCGATGTTCTTCACCAAGCCGCCGGGATATCCCGGGCAGGCGTGGCACCAGGACGAGTTGTACATCCCCACGCGCGATCGCTCGCTGTGCGGCGCGTGGGTGGCGCTGGACGACGCGACCGTCGAGAACGGCTGTCTCTACGTCATCCCCAAATCGCACCGCCACGGCTACCTCTACCCGCAGCACCCGCACAACCGTGAAGGGGAGTGGGATTTTGCGCCGCAGAGTTACGGCTTTGACGATTCCGCAGCCGTGCCGGTGGAAGTGAAAGCGGGCGACGTGTTTTTCTTTCAGGGTTTTCTGCTCCACGCGTCGTTCAAGAATCGCAGCAACATCTATCGCCGCGCGGTAGTGAACCATTACATGAATTCGTGGTCGCTTTTGACGTGGGGCGGCCAAGCGGATAACCGAAATATCGTCCCCGTCGCAGGGATCGACCCGTATGCGTGGAAGGGGATCGAGCCGACAAAACCCGCCAACGTATGGGTGCGTCCCCTCAAGCAAGCGTGAAAGGATGGTCGGTGCAGAGTGAAGTATCCGCGCTTCTTGCCCCTCTCCCGGTAATCCGGGAGAGGTTGGGTGAGGGTTTGCAGATCACGTGATTTTTTGTCGAGGAATATTGATTGCTCCGAACCCTCACCCTTCCCTCTCCCCGCGTACGGGGAGAGGGTGAAGAGTCGCCCGAAGAGTTTGTGAACTGAGATGAGCAACTCGTCCAACCAGAATCGCGTCGCCCTCGTCACCGGCGCGAGCAAAGGCGTCGGCCGCGGAATTGCCATTGGGCTGGCGCGCGCGGGATGGGACGTCGTCGTCAACTACGGCCGCGACGAAGCGGGGGCGAATGAGACGGCGAAAGAGATTCGCGCGCTCGGTCGTGTCGCGTGGACGATGCACGGCGACGTTGGCGAATCCAAAGACGTGACCGCGATGTTCGACCGCATCGCGAAAGAAATCGGCCGGCTCGATCTGCTCGTCAACAACGCGGGTGTGCAGACGTGGGCGCCGTTGTTGGAATTGAAAGAGCAGGATTGGGATCGAACGATCCGCACGAATCTCAAGGGATGCTTCCTCTGCACGCAGCTCGCGGCGCGGATGATGCGCGACTCAGGGAAGCGTGGCGGCGGGATCATCAATATCGGCAGCGGCTCGAATTCGCGGCCGTTCCCCAACCTGATCGACTACTGCGCGAGCAAAGGCGGCATCCAGAACGTCACCGTCGTCGCCGCGATCGAGTTAGGACCACTGGGCATCCGAGTGAATTGCGTGGCGCCGGGATGCATTGAGATCGAGCGCACGAAAACCGAGAGCCCCGATTACGCGGGCACCTGGTCGCCGCTGACGCCGCTGCGCCGCATCGGCAACGTGAAAGACGTCGCGGACGCGGTGGTGTTCATCGCGTCGGAGCAATCGAGCTTCATCACCGGTCAGACGCTGTACGTGGACGGCGGGCTATGGTCGCAGGTGCCATGGCCGTATGAGAAGAAGTAGCCACAGAGACACAGAGATCACAGAGAAAACAAAAATCAGAATCTCTCTTCTCTGCGCTCTCTGTGTCTCTGTGGTTCAAACGTTTGATGAATTCAAATGCGTCAAAATGAATTGAAGAAAAAACTCGCCGCGGGCGAAACGGTTGTCGGAAGTTTCGCTTACATCCCCTCGTCGAAGTTCACCGAGATCGTCGGCCTCATCGGCTTCGATTTCATCGTGATCGACATGGAGCACGGCCCGGTTGATACGACCGTTGCGGAAGAAATGGTGCGCGCCTGCGAAATCGCCGGCGCGACGCCGGTTATTCGCGTGACCCACAACTCGCCGCACTTGATCCTGCGCGCGTTTGATATCGGCGCACAAGCCATTCACGTCCCCGAGATCAACACTGCGGCCGATGCGAAGCTCGCTGCCGTCAGCAGCAAGTATGGCCCGGTAGGTCATCGCGGGCTCGCCGGCGTGCGGGCGGCGGATTATGGGCTGCGCGAGTCGCTCGCCGAGTACGCGAGCAAGGCGAACGAGCAGACGATGGTGATCGCGCACATCGAGAGCAAGCAATCGGTCGACAACCTCGATCAACTGCTCGCGGTAGACGGGATCGACGTTTATTACCTCGGCCCCGAAGACCTCAGCAACAGCCTCGGCATCCCGGGTCAGAGCAAAGACCCGCGCGTAGTGAAGCTGGTTGAAGAGTCGATCCGAAAAATCGTCGCGAAGGGCAAAGTTGCCGGCTGCATCGCCGCCGAAACCGATGTCGCGCGCCGATACGTGGAATTGGGCGCGCGGTACATCGCCTCGCACGCGGTGAAGTTTATGACGAGCGGCTCGCGGGCGTTTATCACGGGAGTGAAGAAGTGAGTGACATGTTGTCGGGAGAAATCGCGGTCGTCACCGGCGCGGCGCAGGGCCTCGGGCTCGGCATCGCCAAAGAGCTGGCCGCACGCGGCGCGAGCGTGACGATTGCCGACGTGCAGCACGAGAAGGCGTCGGCCGCGGCGGAGGCGCTGCGGCGCGAGAATCTGCGCGTCGATGCGGTGAAGCTCGATATCACCGATAGTTCGAGTGTCGATGCCTGTTTCGCGCAGATCGCGCAGAAGAACGGCGGGCGGATCGACGTCGTCGTCAACAACGCCGGCGTCGGCCAGCACGTGTCCGCGATCGTCAATCTCGCTGATGCCGAATGGCAGCGCGTCATCAACATCACCCTCACCGGCACGTTCTACTGCTGCCGCGCCGCGGCCAAAATCCTCGAACAGCGCGGGCGCGGCGCCATCGTCAACATCGCGTCGATCAACGGCCAAAATCCCGCCGCACTCGTTGCCGCGTACAACGTCGCGAAGGCGGGCGTCATCAGTCTCACGCGCACGCTCGCACTGGAATTGGCCGCGTACGGCGTACGCGTCAACGCGGTTTGCCCCGGTCCGGTGTACACGGATTTCAATCGCACCGTGATGAGTGAGCGCCGCGCGAGTTTGAACCTGAGCGAAGATCAGATGATCGAGCGCATCCGCGCGTCGATCCCGCTCGGTCGATGGGGCGAGGCGAAGGACATCGCCAACGCCGTCGCGTTTTTGTGCAGTCCCGATGCGTCGTGGATGACGGGCGAGATCATCCGTGTGAGTGGGGGACTCGAAGGTGTTGCCGCTGCGCCACCGAAGCGCGCGTCGTAATTCCCCAATGTCAGAACTCACGTCCATCCAAACCGTCGGCATCTGCGGGCTCGGCCAAATGGGCGCCGCCGCCTCCGTTTGCTTCGCCCGCGCGGGATACAAAGTCCTGCTGTGGGGGCGCGATCTGAAGAAACTCGCCGCCACCAGCGCCACGATCGACCGCCTGCGCTCGTGGATGGATCAGCACGTCGGCCCGGCGTCGCGTCAGGACGGATCGATCGAGCTCGTGCCGGAATTGCCTGTGCTCGCCGAGCGCTGCGATCTGATCATGGACGCAATCGCGGAGCTGATGCAGCAGAAGGTCGATCTGTTCGAGCAGCTTCATGACGCGATGCGCCGCGGCGCGATCTTCATCACGACGACCAGTGGACTCAGCATCACGGAGATGGGCCGGCTCGCGCGCTGCGGCCCGCAGCTGGCCGGGACGCACTTCTGGAATCCACCGCACCTGATGCCGCTGGTGGAAGTCGTGCGCGGCGGGGAAACGCGCGATGAGGTGATGGATCGAATTTGCGATGTCGTGCGATCGATCGGCAAGGTGCCCGTGCGCGTCGAGCGCGACGTGCCCGGCTTCATCGGAAATCGTTTGCTGCACGCGCTGTGGCGCGAGGCGATCGAGCTGGTGCAGCGCGGGATCGCATCGCCACAAGACATCGACACCGTCGCCCGGCTGACCTTCGGCCTGCGTTCGCCCGCGGTCGGGCCGCTGGAGAACATGGATCTTGTCGGGCTCGATCTCGTGAAGACGATTCACGAATATCTGCTGTCGGATCTGTCGGACGCGCACCGCCCGCAGGACGCACTGGCGAGCCGAGTCGAGAAGGGCGAAGCGGGCATGAAATCCGGCCGCGGATTTTACGACTGGTCGAAGCGCGACCCGAAAGAACTGATCGAGCGCCGCGACCGGCAGATCGTTCACCAACTGGAATTTCTGAGGGAGCTGAACGCACTTTGAATCCCGTCATTCTCATTCCCGAAAAGATCGCCGTGTGCGGAATCGATCTGCTCCGTCCGCGATATGAAATCGTCACCGACCCGTCGGCGCTGTCGCGCGCCGATGCGATCATCGTTCGCCTCTTCAAAGTCGGCGCGGACGAACTAACCCGCGCGCCCAAACTCAAAGTGATCGCGAAACACGGCGTCGGTGTCGATAACATCGACGTGAAGGCGGCCACGGCGCGAAAGATTCCCGTCGTCTTCACCCCCGCCGCCAACGCCAACGGCGTTGCGGAGCACGCGATGGCTCTGATGCTCGCGATGGTTCGTCACATCGGCCCGCTGGCGAATGTCACGCGCGAGGGGAAATGGGCCGAGCGCAGCAAGTTTGATGGCGTGGAGCTCTCGGCAAAAACGCTCGGCGTCGTCGGGCTCGGCCGGATCGGATCGCGCGTCGCGCAGATCGCGCGCGACGGCTTCGGCATGCGCGTCCTCGGCTTCGATCCGTTTGTGAAGCGTGAAACATATCAAGGCGCGGCAACGATCGTCGATTCGATGGACGAACTGTTTCGCGCCGCCGACTTCCTCACGTTCCACGTCCCGCTCTCGGGCGAAACCCGACACCTGCTCAACGTGACGACGCTTGCCTCGCTCAAGCCGACGTGCCGCATCGTCAACACCTCGCGCGGCGCGGTGATCGACGAATCCGCACTCGCCTACGCGCTGAGCCGAAACGTGATCGCCGGCGCCGCGCTCGACGTCTTCGAAGCCGAGCCTTTGCCCGCGGATCATCCGTTGTGTCGTGCGCCGAATTGTCTGCTCACGCCGCACGTCTCGTCGTCGACGCGCGAATCACTCGATCGCATGGCGATCGATTCGGCGCAAGGCGTGCTCGACGTACTGGAAGGGCGGCGTCCCCAATATCCCGTCAATCCCGAGGTGCTGCCGTGAGCGCGGATTGGATCGACGTCACGCGCCGCCTCGACGACCGCATCGTCTGCTGGCCCGGCCGCACCCCGCCCGCGATCACCTGGGAGCGATCGATCGCCGGCGGGCATCATTGCAATGTCTCGTCGTGGCAGATCAACGCGCACAGCGGGACGCACATCGATTCGCCCAAACATTTCGTCAACGGCGGGCGCGCGATCGACCAGATCCCGCTGGACGTGCTGGTCGGCCCGTGCAGCGTGTGCGATTTCGGCGCAACGCCGCGCGCGGGCGCTCGTCGGCTGATCGTGAAAACGAATTACGCGCCGGCCGGCGCCGCGTTCGAGCACCACGGCGGACTGCTTCCTTTCGAGGTTGCCGAGACGCTCGTAGCCGGAGGCCTGGTTCTCATCGGCACGGATCGCCTCAGTGTCGATGACACGCGCGGCAACGATTTCTCGCTCCACCGGTTGCTGCTGGGCGCGGGTTGCGTGATCATCGAAGGCTTGGATCTGTCGGGCGTCTCGCCGGGCGACTTCGACCTGTGCGCGCTGCCGCTCAAGATCGGCGATGCCGAGGCCAGCCCTGCCCGCGTGATGCTTCGGTCGCGGTGAACCACGATGCTCGATCCCGCTCAATCCGCCGTCCGCGCCGATCGCGTCGTCGAGATCCTGCGCCGCCGCGACCTCGACGCGCTGGTCGTCGGCCGTTCGCATCACGTTTACTACCTCACCGCCTACCTGTCGCGATGGGTTCATATGGCGGGCGCGATCGTGTTCGCGGACGGATCGACGTGCCTGATCAAATCGGACAAGACCTCCGCGGACGGCCTGCGCGTTTCCGAAACGATCGATTACGCCGCGGATTTTCTGTACACGCTGCGGCAGGAACAGGGCGAGACGATCGCGAAGCACGTGATCGACGCGCTGCGCAAACGCGGCGCGAAGCGCATCGGGGTTGATGCGTCGGCGCCGAATGCGCCGCTGGTGCAAGGGTTTGAGGGCGAGATCGCGCCGTTCGAGTCGGATCTGTGGCAACTGCGGCGCCGCAAGGATGCGGACGAGCTTGCGCTGATGAGCAAGGCCATCCGCTGCGCCGAAGCGATGTTCCGCTGCGCGCGAGAGATCATCAAACCCGGCGTGCAGGAACTGGACGTCTTCGGCACGCTTCACGCTGCGGCGGTGGCAGAGGCGGGCGAGCCGTTGTCGGGCATGCTCGGCAACGATTACGCCTGCGGCACCATGGGCGGCCCGCCGCGGGCGAATCGCGCGGCGCAATCCGGGGAGATCTACATCCTCGACGTCGGCCCGCCGTATCGTGGATATTTTTCCGACGTCACGCGCGCGTTCGCGGTGGATCGTAAGCCGACGGACGCGCAACTTCGCGCGTGGGACGCGCTGGCGGGCGCGATGGGCATTGTCGAGCAACGCGCCCGCCCCGGCGTCCGTTGCCGCGACCTCTTCCACGCGGTCGAAGAGCACCTCTGCGCCTCGCACGGCCGCGGGCTGGCGCACCATCTCGGGCATGGCGTGGGGCTCGATCCCCACGAGTACCCGCATCTCAATCCGCACTGGGACGACGTGCTGACCGAGGGCGAGATCATCACCTGCGAGCCGGGGCTATACGGCGCGGAACTCGGCGGAGGGATCCGCCTGGAAAATCAGTATCTGATCACCGCGAGCGGCGCGCGCAACCTGATCGATTTTCCGCTGGAACTCGCCTGACCAGCGCGCTTTATCCTTGACGAATTATAGCGCTATTATTAGGCTATTAATAGACTTTTGGGCAGTACGGCAGGGACGCGGAATGTCGAGCCTTCTGCAAATCTCTCGCAAGACAGGCATGGCCGCTTCGACGGTGGCGGCGGTGCTGCGCGGGGCGCCGGGGTTTCGGCCGGAGACGCGACAGCGGATCCACGACGCGGCGCGCGAGCTGGGCTATCGGCCGAACTATCTCAGCAAGGCGCTGGCCGGCGGGCGCAGCATGACGATCGGCGTGATCGTCGGATCATACGATCCCGCGCTGCTCTGGCAGGTGCATGCGATCGAGACCGCGGCGCGCAAGGATGCGTATCTGACGTACGTGATCTTCGCGGGCGATCGGTCGGAGGAGCTGTCGCCGGCGGTGGTGGAGAGTTTGCTCGATCGCCGCGTCGACGGTTTGGTTATCTACACGCTGACGCCCGCGCCGTCGGCGGTGGATCGGCTGTTGCGCAAGGCGCGCAAGCCCGTCGTCTACATCGACCAGGCGCCGCCGCGAGCGGCGCACCGCATCGCGATCGATCAGCGCCGCGCGATGGGGGAGACGGCGCGGCACTTGCGATCACTGGGGCATCGGTCGGCGGCGTTTCTCGGAATCGATTTCGACCTGCGACATCCGGCGCACAAGATCGAGCCATATCGCGTCGCGATGCGCGGCGAGGGGATGGAACTGATCGTCAACGACGATTGGTCGATCGACAGCGGTCCGGAGAGCGACGACGTGACGCGGCGTCTGCGCGAGCGCGTCCGCCGCCACGCAGCCCGCGGGCGCGTGCCGACGGCGATCGTCTGCTGCGACGACGAGTTGGCCATCGCGCTGATCGCCGGCCTGCGCGACGAGGGCCTGCTCGTGCCGGACGACGTGAGCGTCATCGGCTACGACGATCACCCGCTGGCCGCGCACGCGACGCCTCCGCTGACCACGCTCCGCCAACCCCGCGGCGAAGTGGGCGCCGCGGCGTTCGCGGTGCTGAGTGAGCTGATTGCCAAGTCCGACGCCAGAGTGAAGGTCCCGCGGTTCGAGTCGGATCTGGTCATCCGACAATCGACGGGGCCGGCGCGGAAGGGCGCGTGAATCGACTCCACTCTGCGCAAAACGAAAATGGACATCACCCTCTCGATCTTCGGCCCGACGACTCACGGCGAAGACGCCGCGCGCGTCGTGGCGAACTTCCGCGCCGCCGGCGCGAACGCGATGCTGTTTTTCACGAGCCTGTACACCGGATATCGATTGCTGCAGCGGCGATATCCGCGCAAAGCGATCTACAGTCTCGAAACCGATCGCCTCTTCTACGCGCCCGACTTGAGCCTCTATCGCGACTGCGCGATCAAGCCACAGCGAAGTCTGGACGCGCCGGACGTCGATTATGTCGCAGGGTTGAGCAAGGCGTGCCGCGCGGAGGGGATCTCGTTTTCTGCGCTGGTCCCGATCTGCGCCGCTCAGCGCGTCGTGCAGGATCAACCCGAACTGGCGGTGGTGAACCTCTACGGCTCGCGCGATCGGTTGTTTCTTTGCTACAACCATCCGGAAGTCCGCAAGTATCGCTTGGCGATGATCCGCGACATCGTCTCGCGGTATGAGATCGACGCGCTGATGCTCGACAAAATTCCGCAGACGATGCTCGAGCAGAGCGCGTTCGGCGGCGTCCTCTTCGACGCGCCGCTGCGCACGGTGGGGAGCTTTTGTTTCTGCGAACACTGTAATGCGCGCGCGAAGAAGAGCGATCTCGATCTGGAGGAAGTGCGTCGCCGCGCGCTGGAGATCGCGGATCGCTCGCTGCGTATCCCGCCGCACGTGGTTGCGGCGCTGCAGGATCAACTGACGGGCGACACGGAGATTCCACTGTTGCTGCTCGAAGAGCCGCTGATCTACAAGATGCTGCAGTTCCGCTTCGAGACCGCCGTAGAATTGGTCGCGGAGATTCGAGCGCTCGTGCGGCAGTTGAAACCGCGGGCGAAGCTGCAGGCGGCGTTCGTCCCCCCGGCGCACGTCGGCCACGACATGACTTCCCCCCGAAGCTGGTTGACGATCCAGAGCTACAAGAAGTACCGCGACGTGCTCGACGAGATCTGGTGCGTCGCGCACTGGGATGCCGACGTCGTGCGATTCGAAACTCAGCGGGCCGTCGATGCCGCCGAGGGTAAAACCCGCATCGTCAGCAGCATGCGACTGTACGGCCCCACGCGGCCGGAAGAGGTTGCCCCGCTGTGCGAGGCTGCGCTCGCGGGGGGCTCACACGGCATCTCGTTTCTCGGATATGATGTGACCACCGACGAGTTGTTGCGCGCCCTGCGCGCATGGGTCGATCAACATCATTCGCGAGAGTAATGCGATGAGCAGCCCCGGACCGTTCCATCAAACCCTCAGCACCTGGCCCGATTTCCGCCGCGAGTGGGGCGGGCTGCATAACTTCCTCATGGAAGGCGAGCTCATCGCCGACTTCCATTACGACCTTCCGGCCATCGAGCGGATCATCGAAGAGGTTCGGCACGATCCGCACTCGCTGGTGCGCAGCGGGATCAAGCAGGATGAATTCGATCTCACGAACATCAAAGATCAATTCCTGCGGCTTCCGATCGATCAGGCGATGAAGAGCCGTTTCGTGCTGGCCCACTTTTCGTTACATCCGCAGCTGACGGGCAAAGGGCAAGTGTTCGAAGGCCTGGAAGAACAATGGGTCGAACCGTGGCGGAAAACGCTCCGCGCGCACGGCTTCACGTTCGACCGCTGCTGGGCGATCCTCTTCGCCAGCGGGCCGGACAGCGCGTCGAACTTTCACATGGATTACACGCACCAGCTCGCGTGGCAGCGCTACGGCACGAAACATTTCTGCGGCCTGCGCGATCCGGATCGCTGGACGACGCCCGAGCAGCGCGGGCGGTGCGAGCTGAAAGGCAGCACGCGGCCCAAGCAGATTACTGCCAACGATGTGTACAACATCGTACAGCCGCCGGGCAGCGTGCTGTGGAACGCGCACACGACGCCGCACTGGGTGGAGACCTCGCCGCACGACGGATGCGCCGTGACGCTGACGCTTGTGCACGATCATCTGCGGCTCGACGGGAAATTGTGTCCGCATGCGGAGGCGGCGAAGCGCTGGCGCGAGGAGAATGGGATGGGCGCGCGCGACCCACAGATACCGGTCCGCGACAATCAGTACGCGACGATGGCGAAGTAACGAGAGACGGAGAGCCGAGAGACAGAGAGACGTAGAGACGGAGAGACGGAGAGACGAAGTGAAATCCGAATTAACTTCGTCTCTTCGTCTCTTTATCTCTCCGTCTCCCCCCATCTACCCAATCAACACGTCCTCATCTCTCACGATCCCGTGCTCGAAAGCGAGCCGGAGGAAGTACATCGACTTCACGTAACCGAACGGCCACTGCACCGCGCGGAAGCAGGCGCGGAATGGGCGCGCGACGCGATCCAGCCAGCTCGTGTCGCCGTCGCTCAGGTAATACGCATACGCCGCGACGTTGAAATCGGTGTCGCGGAAACTGCCGGCGGTGTTCATGCGCGATTCGGTGAGGCGGGTTTCGAGTTGTGACAGAATGAATCGCCGCAGATCCTCGTCGCGCGTCAGTTCCCAGGCGCAGAACAGTCCCTCCCACGCGGCCCATTCGCCGTAGCTCGCGAACTTCACCAACGGCAGATCCTCTCGCGGTTTCATGTAGACGAGCGCGCCGTGCCGGTTCACGCGCTCCACGAACGATTCGCGGACGATCTTGCGGATGGCGTCGAGGTATTTCGGGTCGGGGATGAAGGGATACACCCACGCGAGGTTGATCAGCGGCTGTCCGCTTTCTCTTCCGTCGGATTTGACGATCTCGAAGCCCGCCTCGTCGTTCACCCAGAAGCAGAGGTTGTCGCTGACGAGCCGCGCGGTTTTCTTGAATTCCTCGTCTCCGCTCAGCGCGTACGCGAAGAGCATCTCGGTGAACCACATGTGACTCGGATATGCCGCGCAGTGATTGTGCCGCGGGCCGTGGGCGCACATGCCGCCGTTCTGATAGGGGTCGGCGGAGTGGGCGCACACGTCGACGTCGGCGATGTGCCGCGCCTGCGCGATGCCGCGCTCGAGACAATTCGCGCGGCCGGTGCGCAGGTATTCCTGGAACCAGACGTGTCCGACCATCTCCTCGTTGTTGGCGCCGATATCCCACCGCGCGAACACGTCGCCGTAATGCCAGTGGCCGTTGGCCGGCGGCGGGCCGTCGGGCGTCCACTGCGCCTGCACTTTTCGTTCGAATGCAAAATGTTCCGACGGCGCGTAATCGGGAAGTCGGTCGATCTGAAATACGCGACAGCGTCGAACGTGCGCCGCGTCCATCGATACGGTGACGCTCCGCTGGGCGCCCCAATGCGCGTAGAGCGATCCCGCCGACCACGACATCGCGCGGTTGATGATCTGCGCGTCCGTCGCGCGCCCGGAAATCGGACCGATGAGAAAATCCAGCGTGCGTCCCTCGCCCTGCGTCACGTCCATCGTCCCCGCCCACTCCGGCCAGATCGCGTAACGAATCTGATTCCCGCGGACGCTCAGGCTCTTGGGGTGCAGGCCGATCATGTTCGCGCCGGCGAAGACGAACGATCGATCCTCGCCGACGAGCGCGATGTGATTCCAGACGTACGCTTCGGGCGCGTCGCCCGATTGAAATTTGAAATCGACGACGTTGCGCAGGAACCACGGCTTGCGCATCGGATCGTCGCGGAGCAGTTCGGGCTGGCGGATGAACACGCGGCCCGCGCCGCCGCCGGTGAGGCCGACGTGCGTTTGCGGGTACGTCGCGAGGTCCATCGAGTTGCTGGCGCAGATCTCGAAATCTTCGCGCAGTCGAACCGGCTCGGTGCGAAAACTCCGCCCGCGATTCACCTGCACGATCGCGCGTTCGGCCGTGGCGGCGATCGGCGGGCGGAGGTCCATCGCGATCGAGCGCAGGTTCACGCCCGGCTCGCGCGATTCACGGTTGCGGTAGTGGTAGGTGATCGTGACGTCGGGGTTGTCGGCGGTGAGCGTGAAGCGCAGCCAGAAGTCGAGCAGCGCGCGGCCGTCGTCGGATTGATGCTTTCCGTCGATCCGCACGATCGCGCGAAGTGCGTTGGCGTCCTCCACCCAAACGCGCCGAGCTTCACATCGCGCCGCTCGATACCCCACGCCGTCGGCATCGACGATCGTGACATCGAACGCGCCGACGTCTTTCGAATCAATCAGCGAATCGCCCGGCGCAACAAGCACCGTGAGCGCCGTCAACCCGTTGCTCAGCAAAATCCCCCGCTCCACCCGCCTGACGACAACCGCATTCACAGGCCCGTTCGATGTCGGCGACGCGGCTTCAGCCGCGTTGATCGTGATCGTGCGCGTCGCACTCGGTTCGAAATCAACGATGAGATCGAGAAGGCTCCACTGGATCGATCCGTCCGGCCACCGATTCAGCACGCGGGTCGCAACCGGCAGACGCCGGTCGTGCTCGTCCGTGAGAACGATCGTCGATTCATCGCGCACGGCGCCGATCGGCCACGGCACGCCGTGACGAACTGGTTGCGCGCCGAGCGGCAGGTGAACGCGATTGGTGAGGGTGAGCGTTTGCTTCATCTAGAACGTGTAATCGATCTCGTCAAACGCCTTCCACTGCCGCGCCGTCAGGTGTCCGCTGACGGGCGGCTCGGCGTACGAGGATTGCGCCCGGCGCTCGTTGATCGCCCAGATCGTCGTGCGCAGCGACCACTCGCCGGCTTCCTGATCGGGGTGGCACTTCGAGCCGTCCATGTGCACCTGATCGGGCGCGCCCGTGTGGTCGTAGATGATCCGCTCCATCGCTGCCAATTGCGGATCGAGCCGGGCGTGGTCGACGAGATTCAGCAGTCGCGCCGAGCGGCGCTCGCACGCCTTCCAGTAGGCCATGTCGGGCGAATCGTGCGTCATCCCGCGGGCGCGCAGGGAACGGTCGCGCGTTTGCCAGAGGTATCGCTTGAACGTCGGATCCTCCGCGGCCATTTCCGTGGTCGCGGCGAAGCCGTCGGGGCTGGGGCGCACGGCGAAACGGCAGGTGGATTTTTCGATGACAGCGGAGTTGCCCCTGCAGTCGGCGACCAGCGCGTTGCACGGGCCCCAGAAGAGGTTGAGCCGGGTGAGCAGCTCAACCGCTTCCGACGTCGTCCCGCACATCTCCTGGGCCATGAGGAACACGGGCGCGGGAAACGATTCCGGCGAGAGCTCGTCGTCGAAGATTCCGCTGGAGACGGTGCCGAGGATGAGCCCCGCGCGATTGGCGACGATCCACGCGGGGTCGTTGCGGTGCGCGTAGTTCGCGGTGGCGTCGTTGTTGTTGGCGACCAGCGGGCCACGATCGCTGGTGGGGAAGTAAACCAGCGTGCAGCCCGGCGGGGCGTCGCTGAGATTCGATCCCGCGTGCAGCGCCGAAGAGCGCTGGAGCGCCGCAGTGCAGGTGTGAAGGAAGTTGATGTTGACGATGACGTCTTGCTCGGCGGCGCCCGTCGCATCAACGATCCCGCGGTTGTAGGCGAGCACGCATTCGCGCATCCCGCGGAGCTCCGGGTACGCGGTGGTGGAAGGCATCGCGTCGAGGCGCTGGTGATACTCGCGCACGACGCGGTGAACGGCTTCCTCCTCAGGCAATTTCAGTGCCGACGCGATCGAGCGGCGCAGGGCCGCGGCGTGGCCGGCGCCGACGCCCGTCTCGCGGCCGTGCCGCATCCCTTCGCGGTAGTACTTCCGTTGCCGCGGGGTGAGGCTGTCGAGCGAAGCGAATGATTCGGCGGTCGCCAGCGTCATGCGGTTTGGTCCTCGTCGAGATCGATGCGCACGGCGTAGATCGCGTCCGGCGCGGTGAACGGCGTGCCCGGCCATCGCCAACTGTCCGGGATCGAATCGTAGACGACGAGCAAACTCCGCTCGCCGATCGGCACGACGTCCGTGTGCCCCGTCGTGCGCAGCCGCGAGAAGTACGCGTTGTGGTGCGCGCACAGATCGATCTTGTGAAAATCCAGACTCGCGCCGCGGGCCAGGAACATCCCGATCTTCGGCCGGCCCGCAGTGAGCACGGTGATGTCGCCGAGCATCAGGCCGCGCGGGTCCATGATCATGTCGACTTCCCCGCCGAGCACTCGCGGTTTCGTCCACGTGCGGCCGGCGTCGGTGCTTTCGGCGAAGTGCAGCGGCTGGAAGAAGTTCTTCAACGCCGACGTTCGGAAGATCGCGCGCCAACGATCCTCGAATTGATAGAGCTGCACCTCCGACGGGCCTTCGACGCAGGCGTCGCTCACGTCCTGAGGGGTGGCGATGCGGCAGTGCCACGTCCACGTTCGGCCTTCGTCACCCGACACGAACAGCTCCGTGATCGAGCGCGTCATGCGACGCATCTCGGGCGCGGCGCTGTCGCGCGCATAAGGCTCGCTCGCGTAGCAGCCGTAGACCGGCGCGATCCACCGCCCGTCGGGGAGCGTCTGGATGCCGCCCCAGAACGCCGCGATCGGCTTGTCCGCGGGGACGATGTCGTCGGCCAGGTACATCGGCTTGCCCGCGTCGTCCATGATCGGCTCGGGGAGGAACGAGCGGATCGGCTCGGAGAAACGCGCGGTCGTCGTGTCGTTGGTGAAGTGAAGCGCATGCCCGTCCCACGCGAGGGTCGTCCGCGGGCCGGTCATCGTGCGATCGTTTTCGCCGAAGCGCACCGAGTCATACGGCATCACCACCACTTCGCCGCTGGGCTTGGAATAAAGGCAATAGCTCCCGACGTTCGCGTGCTTAGCGGCAAGCCGCCACGAGGCGCCGTTGTCCGTAGAGATCCAGATGTCCTTGCGGTCGTGCGTCGTCGCGCTGGTGTCAAACGTCGTCTGAAAGATCGCCGCGATCGCACCGCCGCTCAGCACGCACAAATTGGGTCGCGTGATGTGCTCGTCGCGCGTGCCTTCGTAGACGCGCACCGGCGGATGAATCGTGACGCGCCACGGGCCGGCGCGAACGACGCGGGGAGCGGCGGCGGTAACGAGATTGTATTCGCCAACGATACTCATGAGAGGCAAACAGGTCAGTAGGGATAGACCTCGTAGTACATTCCTGTGGTGAGCGGTCCGCCGTCCGGATTGCGGTCGTAAACTCGCCAGAAAATACGCGGCCCCTTGCCCAGCGCATGGCTTGCGGCTCCGTCCACATGCCCGTCCATGTAGAGGACGTTGGCGGAATTGCCCGGGTGGCGATATGGGTAGTACGGATTCAGGCCGAAGATCGGATCATCGGAATCGATGTCCCAGGCGAACGACGCGGGGTTCCACCCGACGTTCCATGCCGGACAGTCCATGATCATCGCCATGCTCGATTGCCTGCACCCCGGCGGACGCCGACTGAACCCCTTGCGGGGCACGTCGGTTTGATAGCAGCTGAAGGCGAAGTTGATCGCGTAGCTGGTCTGCATCGGCCAGTTTTCGTATTCACTCGTGATCCACCCGTTATTGGCTTGGAATGGATATTCCGAGGGACATCGCAGGATCGGCCACGTCGGGCCGAGGAACGGGTTGTACACGCCGCTCACCGCGTTCTGCGGGTCGCCGAAGTAGCCGCCCAATCCCACGTGATAATGCCAGTTGCCGGCGCCGGTGCTGTTGGCGGGGATGTAATCGTGCTCGGCCTGCGCGTACATCGCCAGCGCGAGATGGATCTGGCGGAGGTTGCTGCGGCACACGACGTTCTGCGCCGCGAGTCGCGCCTTGCGCAACGACGGCAACAGGATCGCGACCAGCATCGAAATGATGCCGATGACGACCAGCAGCTCCACCAACGTGAAGCCGCCGCGGCGGACACGGCGAGGCGGGGTGCGATCGTAAAAAGAGTAACACATGAGATCACGTGCTCAGGCAGAGTGGCGGCGACGCTTCATCATGATGGCAGCTGCGCCGAGCGCGAGCACTGACGCGGTGGCGGGCTCGGGCGCCAGCGCCAGGATCTCACTGGACGACAGCGCGGTGTCGTAAATCCGCACGTCGTCCATCACCCACGGCACGCCGCTGCCGCGGTAGTCCGGGTACGAACGGCCGAAGTGGGTGATCGCCCACTGAATGTTTCCGCTGGGCGTGGTCAGGGCGCCGACGTCCAAAAGTCCGTCGACGTAAATATCCATCACCGAGCTGTTGCTGACGATCGCGACGTAGTGCCCGCTGCCGTCGGCGATGTTGACGTTGCCGTTCGGGCTAGTGCCGGTGAATGCGTTCTTTACCGTTGCCACGCCGCCTTCGACGCCGACGCTCTGGTTGCCGTTGGTGTTGCCAAAGACGGGGACTTGGGTCGTGCCGGAGTATCCGGCCGGGAAGGGGAGATCGTGACTGCCGTTGTCGGTGGTCTTGACCCAAAAATGGATCGTCCACGTGGGGACGACCGCGCCGGCGGGGGTCAGCCCGACGTACGTGTCGCCGTCCGGGTTAGCGCCATTCGAAGCGAAATCGAGGAAGTCGGTGGTGCCGTTGAACTGGTAAGCGGCCGAGCCTTTGGCGCCGCCGGTGGCCAGGTGCGTCGGCGTGGTGTTGCCGATGCCGGTGGGTGCGACGATGTCGGGGCTGTATGTCGTTGCGCCGGCGCTATTGACGAACTCGGCCCCGGTCTCGAACTGATACGACGCAACCAGGGCGGCATGCGTTGCGTTGTGCGTGATCGACAGCGCGACGATCGCGACGACGACGGCGGCGGTAACACGGTAAGTCATGACTTCACTCTCCGGGGATGAAATGGAGTTGGCACACACATTGGTACGAAAGATGATGATGCCAATGTAGTTCGCCCCCACGCGCGCGTTCAACGCCCTGCCGCGGACGAGTTTTGTTGAAAAATGGCCATGCTTCGCGTCGATTCGTCGCGCGGACGCGGATATGAACGGGTAGAATGTGAAAATATGGCCAGACGAGGCGTTCGCGAGGTGTGGCTCGAGCGGCGCGTGAACCGGTCGCGCGATGGTACCGAATATTACAATTATGCGGGGGCGCTGGCACAGAAGTACTTCTATTACGTGATCAGCATCGGCCGCGCCAGGTTGCACGGCGGTTACCGCGCCACCCCCGAGCTTCGCGCCGGCTTCCTGCTGCACTACACGCACCGCGGGTCGGTGGTGTACACGGCGGGGCGCAGCCCGCGCCGCGAATGCCCCCGGGGGGCGGCTTGCCTTATGGACTTCGGCGAGTCGATCGAGTTCGTCAACCCCGCGGCGTCGGAGGCCGCGGAGATCTGGTGGGTCCACTTCGACGGCCGCGATCTGCCGCACCTGTTCACGGAACTGCGCGCTGATCGGGAATCGGTGTTCGCGCTGGGCAGCGGGGCCGCGCGATTCGAATCGCTGTTCCTCGAACTGTTGTCGCAGACGCGCGCGCGCCCGAGCTCCTACGACGCCCGCGCATTTGCCGCGCTCGCCGGTCTGATGGCCGAGCTGTTCGCGGCGCGCGTCGGAGAGGGCGAGGTCGGCCTTCGCGACGGCTT
>JADMIO011167748.1_pt1 | contig 49081 bp, 46 predicted proteins | sample 8958161 | NCBI WGS metagenome assembly JADMIO01 (sample SAMN16585339, study PRJNA669376) | soil metagenome | isolation source: Crop rotation soil | place: USA: Cullars Rotation, Alabama | collected 2011
GCGACAACTTGTCCACGTGGAATTCTAAGCTTAGGATCCCAATGTGCTGGAAAGGCTCTACTGGAATCCTCCGAAGGGGATGACCCTCGACACCCCGTTCTCGAAGGTCCTCAGCCGGGCGCGGTACAAGGCCACCACCACCACGCGCAATCTCCGCACGCTCAGACTGATCGTTCGGTGACCTCGGCGGCCAGGCGCTCGATCGCCTCCACGGTGAGGTCGACGTCCGCAGAGCTCGTCGCCCACGACGACATCGAGCAGCGCAGCACGGCGCGCCCGTGCCACTCCGCCCCGGTGAGGGCCGCCGTCCCGTCGGCGAGGATCGCCGCCCCGAGCGCACGGGTGGCCACGTCGTGGTCGAGCCGGAACATGACCTGGGTGTAGGGCACCTCGCTCACGACCGTCACCAGCGGCATCACCTCGAGCCTTTCGGCGAGGTGGCGCGCGTTGTCGTGCAACCGCTCGACCAGGGCCGCGACCCCCGAGCGTCCGAGGCTTCGCAGCGCGGCCCACGCCGGAACGCCGCGGGCACGGCGGGACAGCTCGGGGGTCACATCCCACGGGTCCATCCCGCTGTACATCAGGTAGTCGCCGCCCGTGCGGAACATCGCGATCGAATCGGCGGGATCGCGCACGATCGCCATTCCGCAGTCGTAGGGCACGTTCAGCGTCTTGTGCGCGTCGGTCGTCCACGAGTCCGCGCCCGCGATGCCCTCGGTCAGGTGCCGGAGGCGATCGGATGCCGCCGCCCACAGCCCGAACGCACCGTCGACGTGCACCCACGCGCCGTGAGCCTTGGCGATCGGGATGAGCTCGGCGAACGGGTCGAACGCGCCCGTGTGCACCTCGCCGGCTTGGAGGCACACGACCGTCGGGGTCCGGTCGCCACTGCCGAGAGATGCGGCCAGGGCGTCGGGCAGCATCCGTCCCTCCGCGTCGGAGGCGACCACGACGAGCTCGTCCGTGCCGATGCCGCAGAATCGCGCGGCGCGATCGATCGAGCTGTGCCGGTGCTCACCGACGACGAGCCGCAGACCCGGCGCCCCGCGCAGACCCTGACGGGTGAGGTCCCACCCGGCGGGGCGCAGCACGGCGTGCTGAGCGATCGCCAGGCACGCGGTGTTGGACCCCTGCGCGCCGGTGACGAACCCCACCGATGACGTCGTGGGGAGTCCGAACAGCTCGCACATCCAGCGACCCGCCGTCCGTTCGATCGCCACCGTCGCGGGGGACAGGCTGCTCGATCCGGAGTTCTGGTCCCATGCCGAGACCAACCAGTCCGCCGCGACCGCCGCCGGCAGCGAGCCGCCGATGACGAAGCCGAAGAAGCGGCCGCCGGGAATGTCGACCAGACCGGGATCGGCGGTGCTCGCCAGCCGTGCGATGACGGAATCGGCCGGCTCCCCGTCATCGGGCAGCGTTCCCCCGAACGCCGCGAGCATCTCCTCCAGCGATGCACGCGGCCAGACCGGTCGCTCGTCGACGCCGGCGAGGAATTCGGATGCTGCGCGGTGCGCGGCATCCAGAGCAGCGGTGCGTTCGTCCATGAAGCGAAGTGTGCTCTCGCGGCCGTCCTGATACCAGGGGCATCGCCGACGCCCGCGGTCTGCAGGGCCGCGCGGACACGTCGCCGGGCGTCCGCGCCGTAGAATGGGGGCATGTCCGGCCACTCCAAGTGGGCGACGACCAAGCACAAGAAAGCCGTCATCGACGGCCGTCGCGCGAAGTCGTTCGCCAAGCTCATCAAGAACATCGAGGTCGCCGCCAAGCTGGGCGGAGCAGACCTCGCAGGCAATCCGACCCTGTACGACGCCGTGCAGAAGGCGAAGAAGACCTCGGTCCCCAACGACAACATCGACCGTGCCATCAAGCGCGGAGCGGGTATCGGTGGCGAGGCGGTCGAGTACACCTCGATCATGTACGAGGCGTACGGACCCAACGGGGTCGCGCTGATGGTGGAGTGCCTCACGGACAACAAGAACCGTGCGGCTGCGGAGGTGCGCACCGCACTCAACCGCAACGGAGCGACCCTCGCCGACCCGGGCAGCGTCGCCTACAACTTCCACCGCAAGGGCGTCATCGTCGTGTCGGGCGAAGGCACCGACGAGGACTCCGTGATGCTGGCCGTGCTCGACGCCGGGGCTGAGGAGATCGAGGCCCACGCGCAGGGGTTCGAGATCATCACCGAGGCGAGCGACCTCGTGACGGTGAGGACCGCCCTGCAGGACGCAGGCATCGACTACGACTCCGCCGATGTCGAGTTCGTCCCCTCGGTCAAGGTCGAAGTCGACGCCGACACGGCGCGGAAGGTGTTCCGCATCATCGACGCGCTGGAAGACAGCGACGACGTCCAGAACGTCTTCAGCAACTTCGACCTCACCCCCGAGGTGCAGGCCGAGCTCGAAGGCGACGAGTAAGCGGACGACCCGCGAAACGCCCGGCGACCGGCGGCTCCACGGACGCCGTCCCGCCTAGCGTGGGGGAGTGACCTCGTCCTCCTTGCGCGTGCTCGGAATCGACCCCGGCCTGACGCGCTGCGGGATCGGCGTCGTCGACGTCACCCGTGACCGGCGGGCGAGCCTCGTGCACGTCGGGGTGGTGCGCTCGCACCCCGATCTGCCCATCGAACGGCGACTGGCGATCATCGCCGCGGGCATCCGCGACGTGCTCGCCGCGCACGCGCCCGACATCGTCGCCGTGGAGCGCGTGTTCGCACAGCACAACACGCGCACCGTGATGGGCACAGCGCAGGCCAGCGGCATCGCCCTCCTGCTCGCCGCCGAACACGGCCTTCCGGCGGCGACCCACACGCCCTCGGAGGTGAAGGCCGCCATCACCGGCTACGGCAATGCCGACAAGCGTCAGGTGCAGACCATGGTCGCCCGCGTGCTGCGTCTGGACGAACTGCCCAAGCCGGCCGACGCCGCCGACGCCCTGGCATTGGCGGTCTGTCACGCGTGGCGGGGAGCACCGGCGGCCGACGCGCGTGCCGACACCGCGACGCTCACGCCCGCCCAGCGCGCGTGGGCACTCGCCGAGAAGGCGTCCCGCCGCTGAGGTGGCGTGTGTCGGTCGAACAAACCTCCGAATCGCTCCGTAGACTCGTTCCATGATCTCCACCCTCCGCGGCGCGGTCGTGCACCTCGAGCCCGACTCGATCATCGTGGAAGTAGGCGGGGTCGGATTCACCGTCGCGGTGACGCCGCAGGTCGCCCGCACGCTGCACGTGGGGGAGACGGTGCAGCTGCACACGCACCTCATCGTGCGCGAGGACGCCCTGTCGCTCTTCGGCTTCCTCGGCCGCGACGAGCTGGTCGTCTTCGGTCAGCTGCTCTCGGTCTCGGGGGTGGGGCCGAAGTCGGCGCTGGGGGTGCTCGCCTCGCTGACCGTGACGCAGATCGCCGAGGCCGTCATCGGCGACGACGACGCGCCGTTCCGGCGCGTGTCCGGCATCGGGCCCAAGACCGCCAAGCTCATCGTGGTGCAACTGGCGGGAAAGCTCGCCGCGGTTCCCGTGACGACTGCCGCACCGGATGCGGCACCCGCCGTGACGGCGCAGGTCACCCAGGCGCTGGTGGGCCTCGGATGGTCGGAGCGGATCGCCGCAGAGGCCGTCGCCGGCGTCGCGGAGGACGCCTCGGCACTCGACCGCGCCTCCGTGCCGGCGCTCCTGCGGTTGACCCTGTCGGTCCTCGGCCCCGCGCGCAAGGAGCCCGCCGGTGGATGACATCCGCGAGACGGGCGAGCCCGTCGATGAGACCGAACTCGCCATCGAGGGCGCGCTGCGACCGATGTCGCTGGCGGAGTTCGTCGGTCAGCAGAAGGTGCGCGGTCAGCTCCAACTGCTGCTGGACGCCGCTCGCATCCAGCAGCGCTCGCCTGACCACATCCTCCTGTCCGGCCCGCCCGGCCTCGGCAAGACGACGCTGGCGATGATCGTCGCCCACGAGAGCGGCCGGCCCCTGCGGCTCTCCAGCGGCCCGGCGATCCAGCACGCCGGCGACCTCGCAGCGCTGCTGTCCAGCCTCACCCCCGGCGAGGTGCTCTTCATCGACGAGGTGCATCGCATGGCCCGCTCGGCCGAGGAGATGCTGTACCTCGCGATGGAGGACTTCCGCATCGACATCATGGTCGGCAAGGGAGCCGGGGCCACCAGCATCCCGCTCGATCTGGCACCGTTCACCCTCGTCGGCGCGACGACCAGGTCGGGCCTGCTGCCCAACCCGCTCCGAGACCGTTTCGGTTTCACCGCGCACCTCGAGTTCTACGAACCCGAGGAACTCGAGCGGGTCGTCGAGCGATCGGCGTCGATGCTCGGTGTCGAGCTGCCCCGGTCGGCGCGCGCCGAGATCGCCCGCCGCTCACGCGGCACCCCGCGCATCGCCAACCGGCTGCTGCGACGCGTGCGCGACTACCTCGTCGTCCACGGTTCCGCGTCGCGCTCCGGTGTCGACCTCGGCACGGTGCGCGCGGCGCTCGAGCTGTACGACGTCGACGACATCGGACTGGACCGTCTCGACCGCGCCGTGCTCGACGCTCTGGTGCGCCGATTCCGCGGGGGACCGGTCGGACTGGGCACGCTGTCGGTCGCGGTGGGCGAGGAGGCCGACACCATCGAGTCGGTCGTCGAGCCGTACCTGGTGCGCATCGGGTTCATGGGCCGCACGCCACGCGGGCGCATCGCGATGCCCGAGGCATACGCCCACCTGGGAGTGGCGCAGCCGAACGGTGCGCTCAGATTCGATGATCTATAATCGCTGAAGGCTTTCGCCGACCCTCGCCCGACCTCTTGCATGGCAGTGCCGCCTGGCGCGCCCCACTCGAAAGGTGCCCACCACTCTCATGAACGTGTTCGCGGACTTCTTCGCCAATTACGGGCTCATCATCCTGCTCGTCGCCCTCCTGATCTTCATGTTCTGGAGCTCGCGTCGCCGCATGCAGAAGCAGAAGACCGAGCAGGAGGCCAAGGCCCGCCAGACCGTGCCCGGCGCCGAGGTGCTGCTGCAGGGCGGGCTGTACGGAACCATCGTCGAGTTCGATCCCGACAACCTCGACCAGCCGGCGATCGTCGAGATCGCGCCGGGCGTCGAGATCAAGGTCCACAGCCAGGCGGTCCTGCGCGTGGTGAACCCGACCGAGGGCGTGGTGACCGAGGACGAGTTCATCGAGGCCGAGGCCAGCGAAGCGGAGTACATCGCGGGCGTCGCCGACGGCGACATCACCTCCATCAGCGACGATCAGCGCATCGCCGAGGCGCGGCGTGCGCAGGATGCCGCCAAGACCGTCGACCCCGACACCGAGTCCGGCACCAAGCCTCAGGCCTGAGCCCCGGCCCTCAGGGCCGACCGAGAAAGCGATCCTCCGTGGCGTCATCCACCCCCGTCCGGCATGCGTGGCGTGCACTGACCGGCCTCCTGGTCATCATCGCGCTGCTGTTCGGCATCAACGCCCTCGGGGTGTACGTCTTCGGAAAGAGCTCGTGGACGCCCGAACTCGCCCTCGACCTCCAGGGCGGCACGCAGATCATCCTCGGGGCGCAGACCACCGACGGCGCCGACCCGACCTCCGAGCAGATGAATCAGGCGGTCACGATCATCCGCCAGCGCGTGGACGCCTCGGGCGTCGGCGAGGCGGACGTGACGACCGAGGGCGGGCGCAACATCGTCGTCCAGATCCCGGGCGAGGCCGACGACCAGACGCGCGAGCGCATCCAGGCGTCGGCGCAGCTTCAGCTGCGCGCCGTGCTGTACACCGGCGCGCCGGCGACCACCTTCGTCGGCGAGGACGGCACCGAGACCCCGTATCCGACCCCCGACCCGTCGCTGCCTGCGACGCCGACCGCGTCGCCGACGAACGGAAGCGACCCGTCGTGGATCACTCCGGCCCTACAGGCCCAGTTCCTCGCCTACGACTGCGCCGACCCGGAGAACGACCCCGCCAGCGCACCGCGGGATGAGCCGCTCATCACGTGCGACCCGGCCAATCAGGTCAAGTACATCCTCGGTCCGGTCGAACTCGACGGCACCGCCATCTCGGACGCGACCTCGGGGCTGCAGCAGAACAACGGACAGTGGGCTGTCAACCTCAAGTTCGACGGCGACGGCACCACCACCTTCGGCGAGATCAGCCAGCGCCTATACGGGGCGACCGCGCCCCTCAATCAGTTCGCGTTCGTCCTGGACGGCAAGGTGCTCTCGGCACCGTCGATGAACGGCGTCATCCTCGACGGCAACCCGTCGATCACCGGCAGCTTCACGCAGGAGAGCGCACAGGCCCTCGCCGATCAGCTGAAGTACGGCGCGCTGCCGCTCAGCTTCGAGGTCGTCAGCTCCAACACGATTTCGGCCACGCTCGGCTCGCAGCAGCTGCAGATCGGACTCATCGCGGGCCTGATCGGCCTCGCGCTGGTGGCCATCTACTCGCTGATCGTCTACCGCTCGCTCGGTTTCGTGATCATCGCGTCGCTGGCCGTGATGGCCGTGATCACCTATCTGGCGCTGTGCATCCTGGCGTGGCGGATGGGCTTCCGCCTGTCGCTGGCCGGCGTCGCCGGTCTGATCGTGACCATCGGGTTCACCGCCGACTCGTTCATCGTGTACTTCGAGCGCATCCGCGACGAGCTGCGCGACGGCAAGTCGATCACGAGCGCCGTCGAGGACGGCTGGGGGCGCGCGAAGCGGACGATCTACATCTCGAAGTCGATCAACATCCTCGCCGCCATCGTGCTGTACATCCTCGCCGACGCCACGGTGAAGGGCTTCGCCTTCACCCTGGGCATCACCACGGCCATCGACATCCTCATCTTCATCCTGTTCACCCATCCGGTGATGCAGCTGCTCGCCCGCACCCGGTTCTTCGGCTCGGGCCACCCGCTGTCCGGACTCGACCCCGAGGCCCTCGGCGCCGTCTACCGAGGTCGCGCCCAGTTCCGCGCCCCCGCGGTCTCGGCGGCCAAGGGACCGCAGGCACGCAAGACCGCCAAGTCCCGCGGCGAAGCCGAACGGCGCCAGACGATCGCCGAGCGCAAGCAGGCGGAGCTGTCGGCCTCCGGCCGCACGGGATCGTCGACACCGGATACGACCCGCACGGAGGGGGAGGACTGATGCGCTCCATGAATCAGCTCGGCAACGACCTCTACTCGGGAAAGACGTCCTTCCCGTTCGTCGGCCGCCGGCGCCTGTGGTTCATCATCGCCGCGGTCCTCGTGCTGGCCTCGGTGCTCGTGCCGCTGGTGCGCCCCGTGCAGTTCTCCATCGAGTTCACCGGCGGGTCGCAGTTCACCGTCTCCGGGGTCGCCACCCCCGACCAGGCGCTGGCCACCGACGCCGTCCACACCGTCGTTCCCGATGCCATCACGAAGGTGACGACCGTCGGCACGGACGCGGTGCGCGTGCAGACGGATCAGCTCACGCCCGAGGAGACGCAGCAGGTCACCGTCGCCCTCGCCGACGGCTACTCCGTGGATGCGAGCGAGGTCACCGCGTCCTTCATCGGGCCCAGCTGGGGCGCGGACGTCACCCGGCAGTCGCTCTGGGGCCTCGCCATCTTCCTCGCGCTCACCTTCCTGATCCTCGCGCTCTACTTCCGCACGTGGAAGATGTCGGCCGCAGCGATCGTCGGCGTCGTGGACGTGCTCGTCATCACGATCGGCGTCTACGCGCTGGCGGGGTTCGAGATCTCTCCGGCCGCCGTCATCGGCTTCCTCACGATCCTGTCGTACTCGCTGTACGACACCACCGTCGTGTTCGACAAGATCCGCGAGAACACCCGTGAAGACGGCGAGGTGTCGGGACGCACCTTCGGGGAGTCGGTCAACCTGGCCGTGAATCAGACACTGATCCGGTCGATCAACACCACCGTGGTCGCGATCCTGCCGGTGGGGGCGATCCTCTTCATCGGCGCCTTCGCCCTCGGCGCTCAGACCCTGAGCGACATCTCCCTGTCGATCTTCGTCGGGACCATCGTGGCGGCGTACTCGACCCTCTTCGTGGCCGCCCCGCTGTACTCGCTGTTCCGCGAGAACGAGCCCGCCATCAAGGCGCGCGACGCCCGCGTGCTCTCCGCCCGCGAACGCGCGGGCGTGCCTGCCTGACGGGTCTGGCGCCCGCGTCCGCGGGCGTAGGATTGTCGGATCGGGAGATCGGGAGGCTGAGCCGGTGGCAGAGACCGTTCCCGCAGCCCCGACGTCGTCGCTCCGGCGCCTCGTTCCCCGCATCTTCTCGCGGGCCACCCGCCGGGACGATGTGGAGCAGCTGCTGCGGACGGTGCGCACGCACCACCCCAAGGGCGACCTCGCGATCATCGAACGTGCGTACGCCGTCGCGGAGCGCGCGCACGACGGTCAGAAGCGCCAGAGCGGCGAGCCGTACATCACCCATCCGCTCGCGGTCGCGCAGATCCTCGCCGACCTCGGGCTCGGACCCAAGGCGATCGCCGCGGCGCTCCTCCACGACACGGTCGAGGACACCGACTACGGCCTCGACGCCCTCGCCGCCGAGTTCGGCGACGAGGTCGCGATGCTGGTGGACGGGGTCACCAAGCTCGACAAGGTCAAATACGGCGAAAGCGCCCAGGCCGAGACGGTGCGCAAGATGATCGTCGCGATGTCGCGCGACATCCGGGTGCTGCTCATCAAGCTCGCCGACCGTCTGCACAACGCCCGGACCTGGGGCTTCGTCCCGCCCGAGAAGTCGGCCCGCAAAGCCACCGAGACACTCGAGATCTATGCGCCGCTCGCGCACCGGCTCGGCATCCAGGCGATCAAGTCCGAGCTCGAGGACCTCTCGTTCGCAGTGCTGCACCCGAAGCTGTACGCCGAGATCGACAGCCTGGTCAAGCAGCGCACCCCGCAGCGCGAGCAGTACGTGCAGAACGTCATCGACGCCGTCGATGCCGACCTCCGCGAACTGCGCATCCGCGGCCGTGTGATGGGGCGTCCGAAGCAGCTGTACTCCGTGTATCAGAAGATGGTCGTCCGCGGCCGCGAGTTCGACGACATCTACGACCTCATCGGCATCCGCGTGCTCGTCAACACGGTCCGGGACTGCTACGCGGTCCTCGGCTCCATCCACGCGCGGTGGACCCCGCTCCCTGGACGGTTCAAGGATTACATCGCCACGCCGAAGTTCAACCTGTACCAGTCGCTGCACACCACGGTGATCGGCCCCGGTGGCCGCACGGTCGAGATCCAGATCCGCACCAACGAGATGCATCAGCAGGCCGAGTACGGCGTCGCGGCCCACTGGAAGTACAAGGAACGCATGGCCGGCGGCAAGTCCGACGGCAAGTCGGTCGACGCCGACATGGCATGGCTGGCCCACATCTCGGACTGGCAGGCCGAGACGGCCGATCCAGGGGAGTTCCTCGATTCGCTGCGCTTCGAGATCGGCGCCAAAGAGGTCTACGTCTTCACGCCCAAGGGTCGCGTGATCGGGCTTCCCGCCGGGGCGACGCCCGTCGACTTCGCCTACGCCGTGCACACCGAGATCGGCCACCGCACGATGGGGGCGAAGGTCAACGGCCGGCTCGTGCCACTGGAGTCGGAGCTGCAGTCCGGCGACGTCGTGGAGGTCTTCACCTCGAAGAACCCCGATGCGGGTCCGAGTCAGGACTGGCTCGGCTTCGTCAAGAGCACCCGCGCGCGCAGCAAGATCCGCGGATGGTTCACGAAGGAGCGCCGCGAGGAGGCCGTCGAGCAGGGCAAGGAGGCCATCGCGCGGGCGATGCGGCGGCAGAATCTGCCACTGCAGCGATTGATGAGCCAGGACTCCTTCACCGACGTCGCGAGGCAGCTGCGGTACGAGGACGTGTCGGCCCTGTACGCGGCCGTGGGCGAAGGACATGTCTCGACCCAGTCCGTGATCGAGAAGGTCACCGCACTGGTCAGCGCCAACGACACCTCGACGGGTCCGATCGAGCTGCCCGGAGTGGGCCGTGCGCGTCGTCCACGCGACGGCGATTCCGGCGTGCTCGTTCGCGGGGCCCCCGACATCCTGGTGAAGCTCGCGAAGTGCTGCACGCCGGTGCCCGGTGATCAGATCGTGGGATTCGTCACCCGCGGGAGCGGTGTGTCCGTGCACCGCTCGGACTGCACCAATGTGCGGTCTCTGATGGAAGACCCGCAGCGCATCATCGACGTCGAGTGGGCCCCCACGACCAAGAGCGTGTTCCTCGTGCAGATCCAGATCGAGGCGCTGGACCGGTCCGGGCTGCTCAGCGACGTGACGCGGGTGCTGAGCGAGCATCACGTGAACATCCTCTCCGCCACGGTCTCCACCTCGAACGACCGCCTGGCGCTGAGCAAGTTCGTCTTCGAGATGGGCGACATCGTGCACCTCGAACGCGTCCTCAACGCGGTGCGCCGCATCGACGCCGTCTACGACGTGTACCGCGTCACCTCGTCCTGACTCCGTGCGGCCAGTCCGCGCAGGAAGGCGAGGGCGGCCCGCTTTCGGGGAAGCGAGCGGTGATGCTCGAGCCAGGTCGTCGCCCCCGGCACCAGGGCGGGGTGCGCGTCGGCCAGCTGCAACGCCGCGCGGGTGTGGACGTCGTCGTCGGTCCGGGCGAGATCGGCCAGCGTGCGCACGGGTGTGGTCACCCGCACGCCGCCGACGTGCATGAGGTCGTCGGGGGAGATCTGCGGATCGCGGTAGATCAGCCGCCGGTCGATCACCTGATGGATGCGGCGCGGCACCGCTCGTTGCACGGTGTGCCGCGCCGGCGGCTCGGCGACCGCCCCGTGCACCCAGGCGGCGGACAGGTGGGTCGCTGCGAGCGTCTCGCCGAGGAGCCCGGCGAGGGATGCGGCGCGGAGCGCGCCCGTCTCGACGGCGTCCGCCGGGATGTACCCCTCACCGAGCTCGACGAGGTGGCCGTCCAGGCGCGCCGCCGAGAGCTCCGCGGAGGACAGGGGTGCGCCGGCGAAGTAGAGGAACGGTGAACGCATAGCGCCAGCGTGCCCCACCACGCAGTGATCCGGCCGGGGCTGCATCCGAGCCTGTGGACAACCGCCTCGTCGGCGCTCCGGGGGAGGCCCGAGTCAGCCGCCGAGCGCCCTCAGCCACGCACGACGGGCATCCAGCGCCTCCGACGCACGCGACTCGGCCTTGGTGTCTCCCGACGCCTTCGCGGCGGCCACTTCCTGCTCGAGCTTCTCGATGGCGTCGGTCAACTGCTGCGTCATGTCGTTCGCCCGCGCGGTGGTCTCGGGGTCGTTGCGCTTCCAGTCGACGTCCTCGCGGCCGCGCAGCGCCTGCTCGATCTTGCGCAGCTCGTCGTCGAGGGTGCGCTCCTTGTCGCGGGGGAAGATGCGCCCGATCTCGTCCCAGCGACGCTGGAGCGCGGTCAGCGTGGCGCGCGCCTTCGCCAGGTCGGACTCGTCCGCAACGGTGCGCGCCTCCACGAGCAGCTCCCGCTTGGCGTCGATCTTCTCGCGGGAGGCCTCGGCGTCGGCGGACTCACGCTCGCCACGGGCCGCGTACAGGGCGTCACCGGCCGCCTTGAAGCGCGCCCACAGGGCGTCGTCGGCCTTCTTGCCGGCCCGGCCGGCGCCCTTCCACTCCTCGAGCAGATCGCGGTAGGCGCCGATGCCGTCCTCCCCGCGGGGCGCCAGGGCCTCGGCGCGCTCGACCAGACGCGTCTTGCGGTCGCGAACGCCCTTGTGCTCCTCGTCCAGCCCGGCGTAGAACTCCCGCCGATGCTTGTCGACGATGGCGCGGGCATCGCGGAAACGCTTCCACAGCTGCTGGCTGACCGACTTGGAGAGGCGGGGTCCGTTCTGCTGGTGCGACTGCCACTGATCGAACAGCGACGTCAGGTCGGCGGACGCCTGCTTCCACTGGATCGTCTTGGGGTCGCGAGCTGCCAGAGCCTCGGCCTGCTCGACCAGCTCCGTCCGCCGACGCACCGCCTCCTCGACGGCGGCGCGCGCGGCCGCGGCCTCGGTCGCGGACTCGGCGGCGAGATCGCCGGTGAGAGCGTCGACCCGTGCGGCGAGACCCACGAGGTCGCCCACGGCGGCGGCACCGACGATGCGCTCGTGCAGCGCGCGGGCAGTGGTACGCAGGTCGGATGCCGACGCTCCGCCGGCTCGATGGCGGGTCTCGAGCAGCGTCACCTCGCTGGCGAGGTCGGCGTACTTGCGCTCGAAGTACGCCAGGGCCTCCTCAGGGGTTCCGTCGGGGTACTGGCCGACCTCGCGCCAGGCGTCGCCCTCGCGCACCTCCACGGTGCCGTCGTCGCCGACGCGGCCCCAGGGCTCAGCGGACGAGGCGGCGGGACGGCTCGGCGCGGCCGGCGCCGCGGCGGCCGGAGCGGCCGGAGCGGCCGGCGGACGCGGCAGGGACGGCCGGGGGCGGGGAATGGGCGACGGGCCCGGCCGCGGGCTCGGCGTCGGTGCGGGCGCCGGGGTCGATCGGTCGTCCTCGGCAGCGGCCTCTGCGGCGGGTGCCGGAGCGGACGTGTCATCCTCGGGAGCGGCCTCTGCGGCGGGTGCCGGAGCGGACGTGTCATCCTCGGGAGCCGCCTCAGCGGCGGGTGCCGGAGCGGACGTGTCATCCTCGGGACGGTCCTCCGTCACCGGCTCCGCACCGGCCGGCGCGCCCTGCGTCGAGGGCACCTCCACGTCGGGGGCCTCCGACACGACAGCCGCCTCGTCGGCGGTCACGGACGTGTCCTCAGCGGGCTCGGGGTGGGCGGGGGTCGACTCTGCGGCAGTCACGGGATGCACCTCAATGCGGCTCTCGCCGCCTGTGGGGGATGGACGGCTACGAGCCTAGCCCGGGGTCGCCCGGTCGGGAATCCCGCGGTCAGGGCGTCGGCGACACCGTGGGATCGGGAGCGAGCGGTCCCGTCGGCACCGGCGCGGGAGCCTCGGACGACGAGGGTGTCGGCGTGGGCTGCGGCACCCCGGGGCCGGCGGTGTAGAAGGCGATCTGCGCGCCCGCGACGCCCAGGATCAGGATGCCGCCGGCGATGCCGGCGATCACGTTGTCGCGGGTGCGGCGGCGGATCTTGGCGTCGTGGAAGGCGAGCCGCGCCTGGTAGGCCCGCGCGCGCTCGCGCTCGGCGCGCGATGCGCGGTCTCTGCCACCGGTGCTCACGGGGTCTCCTCTTGCGCTGCCGGTATGACGCCGGACCGGATGATCCTATGGGGCGGGCCGGGACGCGGCCAAAGCGGCCGTGGTCGGCGGCCGCCGCGGATCCGCGAGCACGTCCCCGCCCGGGGCTAGCCTGGGACGATGCCTCCGTCATCCGTCCTGTTCCAGGGATCGACACCGCTCGCGGTGCGGATGCGGCCGACCTCTCTGGACGAGGTCGCCGGCCAGAGGCACCTGCTGCGGCCCGGGTCGCCGTTGGTGGCTCTCGCGAATCCGGATGCCGCGGCATCCGCTGTCTCGGTGATCCTCTGGGGTCCCCCCGGCACCGGCAAGACCACTCTCGCCCAGGCGATCGCCCGGTCGTCGGGTCGGCGCTTCGTCGAACTGTCCGCCGTCACTGCGGGTGTGAAAGACGTGCGCGAGGTCATGCAAGAGGCGCTTAACCAGCGCGACCTGTACGGGCAGTCCACGATCCTCTTCCTCGACGAGATCCATCGCTTCACCAAGGCGCAGCAGGACGCCCTGCTGCCGGGGGTGGAGAACGGCTGGGTCATCCTGATCGCCGCCACCACCGAGAATCCGTCGTTCTCGGTCATCTCGCCCCTGCTGTCCCGATCGCTGCTGCTCACCCTGCAGCCTCTGAGCGACGACGACCTTGGCCTGCTCGTCGATCGCGCCCTCGCCGACCCGCGCGGGCTCGCCGAGACCGCACAGCTGGAGCCGGAGGCCCGCGGCGCCCTCATCCGTCTGGCGTCCGGAGATGCCCGACGCGCCCTCACCGCCCTCGAAGCCGCCGCCGCGATGCCGTCGGCCGACGAGCCGGCCGGGCCGGTCGTGATCACCGCCGAGCACATCGCCCAGGCCGTCGATCGGGCTCTGCTGCGCTACGACCGGCAGGGCGACGAGCACTACGACGTCATCAGCGCCTTCATCAAGTCGATCCGCGGGTCGGACGTCGATGCCGCGATGCACTACCTCGCGCGCATGATCGAGGCGGGGGAGGACCCGCGCTTCATCGCCCGCCGGCTCGTGATCTCGGCCGCGGAGGACATCGGCCTCGCCGACCCGCAGGCCCTGACGATCGCCGTCGCCGCCGCCGACGCGGTCGCGTTCATCGGCATGCCCGAGGGCCGCATCCCCCTGGCCGAGGCGACGGCCTATCTGGCCACCACGGCGAAGTCCAACGCCGCCTACCTCGCCATCGACAAGGCCATCGCCGACGTGCGCGCCGGCGATTTCGGACGCGTCCCGGCACCGCTGCGGGACGCTCACTACGCCGGGGCCAAGCGTCTCGGGCACGGCAAGGGATACCGATACCCGCACGACGCCGAGATCGGCATCGTCGCCCAGCAGCACCTCCCCGACGAACTACGCGATCGCCGCTACTACGAGCCGACCAGCCATGGAGCCGAGCGCGACGTGCAGGCGCGGCTGGAGAAGATCCGCCGCATCCTCGACGGGGGATGAACCGGCCATCGGGAGGCGATGTGCGCTTCGGGAGGACCGCGCCGCAGCATCCGTCCTCCCGAAGCGCACGATGCCTCCCGAGGAGCGCACACGACCCCGCGGCGGATGGACCGAATCCGCGGTCTGATAAGCTTGACCGGCTCGAAACAGAGTTTTCGGGCATCTCCTCTCTTCTTCACCGACCTTCCGGCATGCCCCGGCGTGCAGTCCGGACAGGGCGAAGAGAGGCGGATACGTCCGTGAGCCGCGATCTCCGCGGCCACGTCAACGGAAGGAACACTTCGTGGCTACGAAGTCCCAGGACCGCCGCAAGGTCCGCCTCTCCCGGGCGCTCGGCATCGCGCTGACCCCGAAGGCCGCCCGCTACCTCGAGAAGCGTCCCTACGCTCCCGGTGAGCACGGCCGCACCAAGCGCAAGCAGGACAGCGACTACGCGGTCCGCCTGCGCGAGAAGCAGCGCCTGCGCGAGCAGTACGGCATCCGCGAGAAGCAGATGCGCAACACCTTCAACGAGGCACGTCGCAAGGACGGCCTGACGGGTGAGAACCTCGTCGAGCTGCTCGAGATGCGTCTGGACGCCCTCGTGGTGCGCTCGGGCCTGGCCCGCACGACCGCGCAGGCACGCCAGCTCGTCGTGCACCGTCACATCCTCGTCGACGGTCAGACCGTCGACCGCCCGTCCTTCCGCGTGAAGCCGGGTCAGCTCATCCACGTCAAGGCGAAGTCCGAGGGCACCGAGCCCTTCCAGGTCGCCGCCGCCGGCGGTCACGCCGACGTGTTGCCGCCCCTCCCGGGCTACCTCGAGGTCGAGCTCGACAAGCTGCAGGCGCGCCTGGTGCGTCGCCCCAAGCGCGCCGAGGTCCCCGTGACCTGCGACGTGCAGCTCGTGGTGGAGTATTACGCAGCGCGCTAGCGCCGCGCCCGGAGGTGGATGCGCAGCATCCGCGTCCGGAATCAGCAGAGCGCGCTAGCGCCGCGCCGGAACGCTGATGCACAGCATCCGCGGACCGAAAGAGACAGAGCGCGCGGAACCCCGAGCACAACGGGTTCCCTCGAAGGGCGCCGGGGTCACCCCGGCGCCCTTCGTCGTACCCCGGCGCGCTGCCGTACGCGGTGGCTACGATGGAACGACCCGCGTACGCGGACGATTTCGAGGGAGTGGTGTCTGTGAAGAGCCTGCTGTGGTTCCTGGTCGGCGTCGCCGGCGGATTCGTCGTCGCGCACCTGGTGAACAAAGACCCCAGGGGTCACGAGCTCCTCGCCGAGGTCGATGCCCGCATCAGCGAGTTCACGGATGCCGTCGGTGACGCCTACCGCGAGCAGGAGTCGCGCTTCAGCGACATCGTGGGCGGAGTGCGGGATGCTGCGGCGGATGCTCTGGACGCGACGAAGGATGCCGCCGACACCGTCGCCGAGACCGTCTCGGACACCGCGGCGCAGACCGTCGACGCCGCCACCGATGCCGCGGCCGACGCCGCCAAGAAGCTCACCGACTGATCCGCTCCACCGCGCGACCGCCTCGCTCCCGCGAGGTGGTGTCGCCTGCCCGACAGGACTGCCTGCATGAAGACCGCTGAGATCGCGAGCCGCTTCCTCGACTACTTCGAGAAGCGCGGACACACGATCGTCCCCTCCGCCTCGCTCGTCACCGACGACCCGGCCCTGCTGTTCACGGTGGCCGGCATGGTCCCCTTCATCCCCTACCTCAGCGGCGTCGTGCCGCCGCCGTATCCGCGCGCGGCCGATGTGCAGAAGTGCATCCGCACGAACGACATCGAGGAGGTCGGCAAGACCCCCCGCCACGGGACGTTCTTCCAGATGCTCGGCAACTGGTCGTTCGGCGACTACTTCAAGGAAGACGCGATCCGCTATGCGTGGGGTCTCCTGACCTCTCCCGAGGACGACGGCGGGCTGGGATTCGACCCGAAGGACCTGTGGGTCACGGTGTACGAGGAGGACGACGAGGCGCACGACCTGTGGCTGCGGCTCACCGACCTTCCCGAAGAGCGCATCCAGCGCCTCGGCAAGGACACGAACTACTGGTCGACGGGTCTTCCGGGACCGGCCGGTCCGTGCTCGGAGATCTTCTTCGACCGGGGGCCGGACTACGGCATCGACGGCGGTCCCGCGACCGACGACGACCGCTACGTCGAGATCTGGAACCTGGTCTTCATGCAGTACGAGATCACGAACGTGACCTCGAAGTACGACTTCGACATCGTCGGCGAACTGCCCAACCGCAACATCGACACCGGCATGGGCCTGGAGCGCATCGCGTTCATCAAGCAGGGTGTCGACAACATGTACGAGACGGACCAGGTGCGCCCCGTGCTCGACCTGGCCGCCGAGCTCGCCGGGAAGCCGTACGGTCACGAGTCGAACGAGGACGACGTGCGCCTGCGTATCGTCGCCGATCACGTGCGGTCCTCGCTCATGCTGCTCGCCGACGGCGTCACCCCGTCGAACGAGGGCAGGGGATACATCCTGCGCCGGATCATGCGTCGCGCGATCCGCTCGATGCGCCTCCTCGGTGTGGACGGCCCGACCTTCCCGGAGCTGTTCGCCGCCTCCCGCGACGCGATGAAGGCCGCCTACCCGGAGGTGGAGACCGACTACGCCCGCCTCTCGGCCTACGCGATCGCCGAGGAGCAGACCTTCCTGCGCACCCTCGCGGCCGGGTCGGCGATCCTCGACCAGTCGGTCGCGGAGGCGAAGGATGCCGGGGGCGGCACGCTGTCGGGTGGGGAGGCATTCCTGCTCCACGACACCTACGGGTTCCCCATCGACCTGACGCTCGAGATCGCGGAGGAGGCCGGCATCAACGTCGACCGCGCCGCCTTCGACGAGCTCATGCAGGAGCAGCGAGCGCGCGCGAAGGCCGATGCCCGCGCGCGCAAGGGCGCGATCGCCGATCAGAGCGCCTACCGCGAGTTCCGCGCGCTCGGAGAGACGACCTTCACGGGCTACACCGATCTGGAGACGGAGTCCCGGGTCCTCGGGCTGCTCGTCGACGGCCGCCCCGCCGATCGTGCCTCCCAGGGCCAGATCGCCGAGGTGATCCTCGCCGAGACGTCGCTATACGCCGAGTCCGGCGGTCAGGTCGCGGACAAGGGCCTGATCGTCGGGCCCGGATACGAGCTCGAGGTGCTCGACGTGCAGCGCCCCGTGCCGGGGCTGGTCAGCCACACGGTCGAGGTCACCGTGGGCGAAGTGGCCGTCGGCGCCCCCGCCACCACGGTCGTCGACGCCCTCAACCGGCACGCGGCGCAGCAGGCCCACTCGGCGACGCATCTGGTGCACGCCGCGATCCGCGACACCCTGGGCAGGACGGCGACCCAGACCGGGTCGCTCAATCGCGCCGGCTACATGCGGTTCGACTTCAGCTGGAGCTCGGCGCTGTCGCCCGAGACGCGCACCGAGATCGAGGAGATCGCCAACAACGCGGTGCGTGACAACCTCGAGGTCACCACCCGCGTCATGACGCTCGACGAGGCCAAGGCCGCGGGGGCGATGGCCCTTTTCGGCGAGAAGTACGGCAGCGAAGTGCGGATGGTCGACATCGGCGGCCCGTGGTCGCGCGAGCTCTGCGGGGGCACGCATGTCGCGCGCAGCGCCGAGATCGGACTGGTCAACCTGGTGGGCGAGTCGTCGGTGGGCGCCTCCAACCGCCGCGTCGAGGCACTCGTCGGGCTCGACGCGTTCCGCGATCTCGCCGCCGAGCGGGCCATCGTGTCGCAGCTGTCGACCTCGCTGAAGACGCCCCGTGATCAGCTGCCCACGCGCATCGCGGAGCTCGCGGCGAGCCTGAAGACCGCGGAGAAGAAGATCGCGGCCTTCGAGGCGCGCGCCCTCGCCGATCGGGCACCCGCGCTCGCGGACACGGCGGTCAACGCGGGTCGCGTGCGCCTCGTGGCGGAATCGATCGGATCCGCGGGGTCGGGCGACGATGTGCGCACGCTCGCCCTGCAGGTGCGCGATCGCCTCGGCGGCGACCCGGCCGTGATCGCCCTCGGTGCACTGGTGGCCGACCGGCCGGTCGTCATCGTCGCCACCAATGAGGCCGGCCGCGACGCCGGCGCCCGTGCCGGCGTGCTCGCCAAGATCGCCGCCGGCGTGCTCGGCGGCGGCGGCGGGGGCCGCGACGATGTGGCGCAGGGCGGCGGATCGGATGCTGCGGCACTGCCGTCGGCGCTCCTGGCGATCCGTCAGGCGCTGGACTCGGCGGCCGCGTGACGTCCTTCCGCCGGGGAGCTCGGCTGGGCGTGGACGTCGGGAAGGCACGTGTCGGCGTCGCGCGCTCCGACCCGGACGGACTGCTGGCCGTACCCGTGGAGACCGTGCCGCGCGCCGGCGCCTCCGTCGCACGCGTCGTGGCTCTCGCAGAGGAGTACTCGGCCACCGAGATCCTGGTGGGCCTGCCCATCGGGCTGAGCGGCGCGGACACCGCATCGACGCAGGACGCACGCGATTTCGCGGCGGCCGTGGCCGCGGCATCCGCTCTTCCGGTGCGACTCGTCGACGAGCGTCTGAGCACCGTCTCGGCGCACGCCGCCCTGCGGGATGCCGGGCGATCACAGCGTTCTTCTCGTAGCATTGTGGATCAGGTCGCCGCGGTCGTCCTGCTGCAGCAGGCCATCGATGTCGAGAAGAGCACCGGACGACCGCCCGGAAACCCCGTCCCCCCGGTCCAGGAGCCCGCCTGACATGCCCGATTCCCCGTCGCCGTTCGACGATCCGTTCGCGGACCTGTTCGGCAAGCTTCCCGACCCGCGCGCGCAGCGCGCCCGGGCCGCGGGCAAGGACGGCGGCCCAGGACCGTCGAGGCCGGACCCGACCGCACCCGCGCCGCCACCGGCAGCCCCGGTGCCGCGTTCGCGGCGGGAGGCGCGCGCAGCAGCGACGGGCGCCGCGGCTGCCGGTCCGTCGTTCGCGCCGTCCTCGGCGCAGCCGGCACCCGCGTCCGGGCAGCCGCAGGTACCCGCGTCAGGGCAGCAGCAGGCACCCGCGTCCGTGCCGCAGTCCGCTCCTCGGCCCGCGGCCGCGCCGTCCTCTCGTGAACCCGGGGTGGTGCCCGTCGCCGCGGGGCGGGCGCCCGGTTCCCCTGTGGGCCGCGATCCACGCCGCCGCACTCCCGATCTGCACGCCGGTGCCTCCGCCGGCCTCGAAGACCTCTTCGCGGGGGAGCGCACCACCGACGATCTGGGTGCCCCGCCGCCGCCGCCGAACAGACGGCGACGCCGCATCGGCGGCTGGGTGGCCCTCGGCGTGGTCGTGGTGATCCTCGGCGGGATCGCCGCCGGCGGGTTCGCGATCTGGAACACCTACGAGAGCCAGATCCGCGCGTTCATGGGCTGGGAGGAGCCCAAGGACTACGCGGCGGGAGAGGCCACCGGTGAGGCCTTCGTCACCATCTCATCCGGCGACACCGGATCACCCATCTCACAGGCCCTGTTCGATGCGGGCGTGACGAAGACCCCGACCGCGTTCTACGACCACCTCATCGACACCGGACAGAATCCTCCGTTCGTGCCGGGCGTGTTCCGGCTGCAGCAGCGGATGACCTCCGAGGCCGCCCTGGCGGCGCTGCTGGACCCCGCCAACAAGATGGAGAACGGCGCGGCCCTGCCGGAGGGCCTGTCCGTCGCCCAGTCGCTCGAGCGCCTGGCCGAGGGCACCGGCATCCCGCTGAGCGACTTCCAGGCGGCCGTGGCCGATCCGTCGCAGTACGGCATCACGGTCGACCCGGCCATCGTGGCCGCCGGCGGCCAGCCGCTGGAGGGGTGGCTCTTCCCGGCGACGTACGAGTTCGAGCCCGACACCACCGCCACCCAGATCATCCAGCGTCTCGTCGACCGCACCATCCAGTCGCTCGATGAGGCGCAGGTGCCCGTCGAGGATCGGCAGCGCATCCTGACCCTCGCCTCCATCATCCAGCGCGAAGCGCGGTTCGAGGCGGACATGAAGAAGGTCTCGCGCGTCATCGAGAACCGTCTCGACCCGTCGAACGATCAGACCTTCGGACTCCTTCAGATGGACTCCACGGCGCAGTACGGGTACGGCCAGCTGCACTCCGGGAGCGCGAGCTCCTCGGCCGAGGCCCTCGCCGACCCCAACCCGTGGAACACTTACCAGAACACCGGCCTGCCCATCGGGCCCATCTCCAATCCCGGCGACGTCGCCATCGACGCCGCGATGCATCCCGCCGACGGCGACTGGCTGTACTTCGTGACGGTCAACCTCGACACGGGCGAGACGGTCTTCACCAACAACGTCGACGATCACAACGCGGCGGTGGCGCAGTGGCAGTCATGGTGCTCGGAGCACCCGGACTCCGGGTGCTGAACACGGCGACCCGGCTCGCGGTGTGGGGCGATCCCATCGCGCACAGCCGCTCTCCTCAGCTGCACACGGCGGCCTACGACGTGCTCGGGTACGACTGGCAGTACGGGCGGCGGCAGGTGACGGCATCCGCCTTCGCCTCGGAACTGCGCGCCCTGGATGCCTCGTGGCGCGGGCTGTCGGTCACCTATCCCTTGAAGGCCGCGGCGTTCGACGCGGCCTTCTCACTCGATGAGCGCGCACGACTCACGGGCGCCGTGAACACCCTGGTGCTCGGCGCCGAGGGGCCGCACGGCTACAACACCGACGTGGGCGGGATCGTGCGCGCGCTCCAGGAGCAGGGGATCGAGGAGGTCCCGGCCGGACGGATCGTCGGCGCGGGCGCAACGGCCACCGCGGCCCTGATCGCGCTGGCGGAGCTGGGAGCGCGCCGCGTCGAGATCGCGGCACGCCGCCCGGATGCCGCCGCGCCCCTCATCGCTCTGGGCGACGCATTGGGCATGTCGGTCACGGCGGTCCCGCTGGATGATCCCGCGCCGCACGACCTGCCGCTGACCGTCGCGACCCTGCCGGGGGATGCGACGATCGACGCCGACACCGCGAGCCGCCTGGCCCAGACCGGCGGCCTGCTCCTCGACGCGGTGTACGGGACGTGGCCGACCCCTCTCGCCGCCGAATGGCGGCGGGCGGGACGCACGGCGCTGTCCGGACGGGGGATGCTGCTGCACCAGGCGGTGCTCCAGATCCGCATCTTCACCACGGGCGACCCGCAGACCGAACTCCCCGACGAGGGTGCCGTGCTGGTGGCCATGCGCCGCGCCATCGGCGCAGACGCCGCCGTGGGAGACTAGGGACATGCTCCGCGTGCTCACCGCCGGCGAATCGCACGGTCCCGAACTCGTCGCCATCATGGAGGGCCTCCCCTCCGGCGTCCCCGTCTCCCGCGCCGCCATCCAGGCCGACCTCGCCCGCCGCAAGCTCGGTTACGGCCGCGGATCGCGCATGAAGTTCGAGGAGGACGAGCTCACGCTGTCCTCCGGGATCGTCCACGGTCTCACGATCGGCAGCCCCATCGCCCTGCGCATCGGCAACACCGAGTGGCCCAAGTGGGTCGAGGTGATGAGTCCCGAGCCGGCCGAACTGTCCGACAAGTCGCGCGGCCGCGGGGCACCTCTCACCCGTCCCCGCCCCGGGCACGCCGACCTCGTCGGCATGCAGAAGTACGACTTCGACGAGGCGCGCCCCATCCTCGAGCGGGCCAGTGCCCGCGAAACGGCAGCCCGCGTCGCGCTCGGCGCGGTGGCCCGCGCGTTCCTGGGCGAGCTCGGCATCCGTCTGGTCAGCCACACGCTCTCGATCGGACCTGTCCAGGTGCCCGAGGGCGCCGCGCTCCCGACCCCCGACGATGTGGACGCGCTGGATGCCGACCCGCTGCGGTGCTTCGACGCGGACACCTCGGCACGCATGGTCGCCGAGGTCGACGACGCCAAGAAGGACGGCGACACCCTCGGCGGCATCGTGGAGGTGCTCGTCTACGGCCTCCCGCCGGGACTCGGATCGCACGTCCATTGGGATCGCCGCCTGGACGGCAAACTGGCGCAGGCGCTCATGAGCATCCAGGCCATCAAGGGGGTGGAGGTCGGCGACGGCTTCGAGACCACCCGGCGGCGCGGCTCGGCCGCGCACGACGAGCTGTTCGTGACGGACGACGGCATCGCGCGTTCGACCGACCGCGCGGGGGGCACCGAGGGCGGCATGTCCACGGGCACGGTGCTGCGCGTCCGCGCCGGCATGAAGCCCATCGCGACCGTGCCCCACGCCCTGCGCACCGTGGACGTCGCCACCGGCGAGACCGCTGGAGCGCACCACCAGCGCTCCGACGTATGCGCCGTCCCGGCCGCCGGCGTGGTGGCCGAGGCGATGACCGCGGTGGTGCTGGCCGACGTGGTGCTGGAGAAGTTCGGCGGTGACAGCGTGGGCGAGACGCTCCGCAACCTGCGGGCCTACCTCGACGCGATCCCCGCGACACTGCAGACGGCCGCCGCGAGCGATCCCGCTCTCGCGGGGGCATGACCGCGCGTACCGGCGCACTGGTCCTCATCGGACCGATGGGCGCAGGCAAGACGAGCATCGGCCGCCGCGTCGCAAAGGCCCTCCGCGTTCCGTTCTACGACTCCGACATCGCGGTGGTGCGCGAGCACGGACCCATCGCGGAGATCTTCGCCGAGCACGGCGAGCAGCAGTTCCGGGAGTGGGAACGCCAGGCGGTGCAGGCGGGTCTGTCCCGGGGAGGCGTCGTCGCCCTGGGCGGGGGCGCCGTGCTCGACGAGCGCACCCGGCTCGCGCTCCGGCCGCACCGCGTGGCCCTGCTCAGCGTAGATCCTCGCGTCGTGGCCGGGCGCCTGCGCGATTCCTCGCGGCCCCTGCTCCAGCAGGGCGACGCCCTGGAGCGCTGGAGCGCCATCTTCGCCAGCCGGCGCGAAGTGTACGAGTCCCTCGCCGACGCCACCTTCGACACCTCGCGTGGTCCGCTGCAGCAGGTGGTCGAGTCGATCGTCGCGTGGGCCCGCGAGCCGGGCGCGCCCGACGGCCCGACGCCGCCTCCACCGGACGCCGCGCCGCATCCGAGATCGCATCCAGCCCAGGAGCCCGCATGACAGACGACACGACCACCATCTCCGTGGCGGGCGACGCCTCCTACGACATCGTGGTCGGGCGCGGCATCCTGGCGTCGCTGTCCGAGTCGCTTCCGGCCGCCGCTCGCAAGGTCCTCGTCATCCATCCACCGACGCTGGCGGCCGAGGCCACCGCCCTCCGCGAGAGCCTGCTCGGAGACCGCGACGTGCTGCTGGCCGAGATCCCGGACGCCGAGCAGGGCAAACGCGTCGAGGTCGCCGCGTTCTGCTGGCAGGTGATGGGCCAAGCCGACTTCACCCGCACCGATGTCGTCGTCGGGTTCGGCGGGGGAGCGGTGACCGACCTCGCCGGCTTCGTCGCGGCCACCTGGCTGCGGGGCGTGGAGGTGGTGCAGGTCCCGACCACCGTGCTGGGCATGGTCGATGCCGCCGTGGGGGGCAAGACCGGGATCAACACGGCGGAGGGGAAGAACCTGGTCGGCGCGTTCTGGGCACCGCGCGCCGTGATCTGCGACCTCGACCTGCTGGACTCCCTCTCGGACAACGAGCGGGTTGCGGGCTACGCCGAGGTCGTGAAGGCCGGATTCATCTGGGCTCCCGAGATCCTCGACCTCATCGAGGCGGACCCGAAGGCCGCGGTCGATCCGCGGAGCGCCGCCTTCCGTCGCACGATCGAACTGGCGATCGAGATGAAGGCGCGCGTGGTCGGCGAGGACCTCCGCGAGGCGGGACTGCGGGAGATCCTCAACTACGGACACACCCTCGGTCACGCCATCGAGCACGCCGAACGCTATCGCTGGCGTCACGGCGCGGCCATCTCGGTCGGGATGGTCTTCGCCGCCGAGCTCTCCCGCCTCGCCGGACGCCTCTCGGACGCATCGGCGCAGCGGCACCGGGACATCCTCGAAACGCTCGGCCTGCCGACGTCGTACCGCGCGGGCGCGTGGCCGCAGCTGCTGGCGACCATGCAGCGCGACAAGAAGAGCCGGGGCGGGATGCTGCGCTTCATCGTCCTGGACGACATCGCCCGGCCGACCGTGCTGCAGGCGCCCGACGAGTCCCTGCTGTTCGCCGCCTACCAGGAGGTCGGAGCCTGATCGTGCTCGGCCGCCGCGTCCCCTAGCATCGGAGCATGGTGAGGAAGCCGCCGTACGACGACATCGACGAGGCCGGCGTGCGGGTGACGCGGCCGAAGAAGGTGGCCGTGGGCGTGCCGGCGGTACTGCACGCTCTGCAGATCTCCGAGGCCCAGATGGGGGTTGCGAGATCGGTGCGCGCGCTGACCCGCGTCAACCAGAAGGACGGTTTCGACTGCCCCGGCTGCGCGTGGCCGGAGGAGGACAAGCGCCATGTGGCCGAGTTCTGCGAGAACGGTGCCAAGGCGGTCGCGGAGGAGGCGACGGTACGCCGGGTCGACCCGGACTTCTTCGCCCGCCACTCCGTGTCCGAGCTCGCCGCCCACGACGACTGGTGGCTGGGTCAGCAGGGCCGGCTCACGCACCCGATGATCCTCGACGAGGGCGCTACGCACTATCGCGAGGCGTCGTGGGACGAGGCCCTGGGCATGGTTGCCGGCGCGCTGCGTGCGCTCGACGATCCCGACGAGGCGATCTTCTACACCTCCGGGCGCACCTCGAACGAGGCCGCTTTCCTCTACCAGCTCCTCGTCCGCGGGCTGGGGACGAACAACCTGCCGGACTGCTCCAACATGTGTCACGAGTCCAGCGGGTCCGCTCTGGTGGAGACCCTCGGCATCGGCAAGGGCACCGTCTCCCTCGACGACATCCATCATGCCGATCTCCTCATCGTCGCGGGACAGAACCCCGGCACCAATCACCCGCGCATGCTCAGCGCCCTGGAGAAGGCGAAGAGCAACGGCGCCACGATCGTCGCGGTCAATCCGCTGCCCGAAGCGGGACTGATCAGATTCGAGAATCCGCAGACCCCACGGGGTGCGATCCTGGGTGGCACGCTGATCGCCGACGAGTTCGTGCAGATCCGCCTCGGCGGGGATCAGGCTCTCTTCCAGGCCATCGGCAAGCACCTGGTGGAACAGGACGAGGCGACCGGTGACGTCCTGGACCATGAATTCATCCGCCGTCACACGAGCGGTCTGGAAGACTATCTCGCTCAACTGGCGCACGTGGCGTGGACGGACCTCGAGCGGGCGACCGGCCAGAGCGAACAGGATCTCCGTCGCATCGGGGAGCTCGTGCGCACGTCCCGCGCGACCATCGTCTGCTGGGCGATGGGGCTGACGCAGCATCCTCACTCGGTGCCCACACTGCGCGACGTGGTCAACGTGCTGCTCCTTCAGGGCAACCTCGGCCGGGCCGGAGCGGGGGTGTGCCCCGTCCGCGGTCATTCCAATGTGCAGGGCGATCGCACCATGGGCATCTACGAGAAGCCGAGCGAGAGCTTCCTCGCCTCGCTGGACGCCGAGTTCGACTTCCACGCCCCGCGGGAGCACGGCTACGACGTGGTCGAGGCGATCCGGGCGATGCGCGACGGCAAGGCACGGGTGTTCATGGCGATGGGCGGCAACTTCGTCAGCGCCACCCCCGACACGGCGGTGACCGAGGCGGCACTGCGCCGCGTCAACCTCACCGTCCAGGTGTCGACGAAGCTCAACCGCTCGCACACGGTGACGGGCAGGCGCGCGGTCATCCTCCCGACGCTCGGACGCACCGACCGCGACGTGCGGAAGGGCATCGACCAGCGCGTCACGGTCGAGGACTCCATGAGCGCGGTCCACGCCTCACGCGGACGATTGACGCCCCCGTCGCGGGAGATGCTGTCCGAGCCGGCGATCATCGCGCGTCTGTGCGCACTGGTGTTCGAGGGCTCGGCGGCGTCGCGGAACACGCCCCGAGCCGACTGGACGGCGCTGGAGACCGATTACACGCTCATCCGCTCGCACATCTCGCGCGTCGTGCCGGGATTCGAGGACTTCGAGAATCGGATCCAGAAGGGGCGCACCTTCGTCCTGCCCAACGGACCGCGCGACGGCCGCACCTTCGCCACCCCGGACGGCCTCGCGCACTTCACCGGCAATCCGCTGCAGTACCCCCGCATCCCCGCGGGACGGCTGCTGCTGCAGACGCTGCGCTCGCACGACCAGTACAACACCACGATCTACGGCAAGGACGACCGCTACCGCGGAGTGTTCGGGGGACGCCGGGTGATCTTCGTCAACGGCGACGACCTGGAGGAGTTCGGGTTCGCCGACGAGGAGATCGTGGACATCGTCTCCGAGTGGCGTCCGGACGGCGGCGACCTGGAGGAGCGGCGTGCGGCGCAGTTCCGTATCGTCCGCTATGACACCCCGCGCGGAAACGCCGCGGCCTACTATCCCGAGACCAACGTCCTGGTGCCGCTGGATTCGACCGCCGCCGGCAGCAACACCCCGACGTCCAAGTCGGTCATCGTGCGCCTGGAGAAACGCGTCTGAGTCTGCCGAATGCGGTCCCCGTCGGGGATCGCCGAGCCTGTCGAAGCGTCGCGGGCGCCGTGACGACCCTTCGACACGCTCAGGGCCCGGCGTCGAGATGCCGTCAGGCGTCGCCGCGCCAGGTGCGGGCGAGATCGGTCACCGCGGAGACGGCGGCGGCCACATCCTCCGGGGCGCCGCCGGCACGACCGGCGACGAGGCCCGCGACGAAGGCGCTGAGCGGCGCTGCGGGCCGGGCGACGCCGTGGGCGACATCCCGTGCCAGATCCAGGATCAGTGCCGTCGGCACGTCCTGGACATCGAGCCCGCATCTGTCCGCGAGCGCCGCCGTCCATGCGTCGAGGGCCTCCGGCGGTAACGTGCGGCTGTCATCGGCGGGCATCCGGTCTCCCTCGCGCGTGGGGCGACGCATGCGCGCCGTCCAGTAATCCTCCCAGGTGTCCACGTCGGCCGACAGGTTCTCCGCGTCAGGAACCTCCCCGAGGCGCAGTCCCTCCAGCAGCCGCCGCAGGGACGCACCCGCTGGATCTCCCAGCCGGGCGGCGGCATCTCGGAGTGCGCTCGTGCGGTATCGAGCCAGCAGGGTCTGACGGCGACCGTGTCCATCGACCAGGACGACACCGTCCACGGCCGGGCCGCCCGCCTCGTCGACGCCGTTCTCGGACCTCGCATCCGAGAGCAGCGCGAGCGCTCCGCGGATGCACGGCACGTCGGCGGCCAGCACCAGGACCCAGGATGTGGTCACGAGTGCGAGCGCGGCCAGGAGTGCGGCCGCCGGACCCCGACGAGGACCGTCCTCCCGCACCCAGCGGACGCCGGTGGTGTCCGGATCGGGCGGCCCCACGACGAGGACCTCCGCGCACCCCGCGGTTCGGGCGGCCCCCACCGCCTCAGCCAGCAGAGACTCCGCACCCACCCGCAGGAGCGGTTTGGCCACTCCGCCGAGCCGCCGGGCCGCACCGCCGGCGAGGATCACGGCCGTGTGCTCGCCCCACCCGACGGGCTCCCGCGCTGACGTGCTCACGCGACGCACACGGGACACGGCGGCAGCATCCTGCCAGGGTATCCGCGGCGGCACGGAGTCGCCGGTGAGGCGGGACGGACGTCTAGGCTCGGCGACATGGGCCGCATCACCGCACGCGCACCGATCGTGAAGCTCCGGGTGGGGGCCGGGCGTGTCCGGCGCTCCGACACGCTGGCGGTGGAAGAGCCGCTGGAGATCCGGATCGGCGGCGTCCCGCTGGCGGTGACCATGCGCACTCCGGGCCACGACGTCGAGCTGGCGACCGGGTTCCTCGTGTCCGAGGGCGTCATCGCGCGCGGCGATCAGCTGCGCGGGGCCATCCACTGCGGCGGGCCTGGAACCGGGGGGGCGGAGAACACCTACAACGTCCTGGACGTGAGCCTGGCGCCCGGAGTGGCGCCGCCCGCCCCCGAAGCCGCGCGGAACTTCTACACGACCAGCTCGTGCGGCGTCTGCGGCAAGGCCTCCATCGACGCGATACGGACGGTGTCGTCGTACGAGTCCGGCAGCGACGATACGGCGATCTCCGCCGCCGCCGTCGCCGCCTTCCCGGACCGCCTCCGCGCGGAGCAGGCCGCCTTCGACAAGACCGGCGGCCTGCACGCAGCCGCCCTGTTCGACGTGCGTTCGGGCGAGCTGCTCGTCCTCCGGGAGGACGTGGGACGGCACAACGCCGTGGACAAGGTGATCGGGTGGGCCGCCCAGCACGACCTCCTCCCGCTGCGCGGCGTCGCCCTGCAGGTCTCCGGCCGGGCGAGCTTCGAACTCGTCCAGAAGGCGGCGATGGCCGGCATCCCGCTCCTGGCCGCCGTCTCGGCGCCGTCCTCCCTCGCCGTGGACCTCGCCGTGGAACGGGGGATCACCCTCATCGGGTTCCTCCGCGGCGAGACGATGAACATCTACGCCCGGGCCGACCGCATCGTGGACCACGACGACGTCACGGCCGAGATGGTCGACGCATGACCGCGCCGCGACGACTGCTGCTGGTCAACGGACCGAACCTCAACCTCCTGGGCACCCGCGAGCCGGACATCTACGGTTCGAGCACCCTCGCCGACGTCGAGCAGCTCGCCGGGGATGCTGCAGCGGCGCGGGGATTCGACATCCGCGCCGTGCAGAGCAATCACGAAGGGGTGCTCCTGGACGCCATCCACGAGGCGCGCGCCGACTGCGCGGGCATCGTGATCAATCCCGGGGGTCTCACGCACACGTCCGTGGTGCTGCGCGATGCCCTCTCCGGGGTCGCGCTGCCCGTCGCCGAGGTGCACATCTCCGATGTCCGAGCGCGCGAGTCGTTCCGTCACCACTCGTACGTCGCCGACGTCGCCGTCGTGCACGTCGTGGGGGAGGGCGTCGCCGGCTACCGGACCGCGGTGACACGACTGATCGACGTGATCGTCGGCGCGGCCGACGGCTGATCGACCACGGCGAGATCCCACGGCCACCTCCCCGGACGTGGTCCACGGGGCGCCGGCGTCTAGAATAGGGGGTCGGACCATCTCCGACGAACCCTCACGAACGGACTTCCCTTTCTCATGGCATCCACCGCAGACATCCGCAACGGCGTCGTCCTCAGCATCGACGGGCAGCTGTGGAACGTCATCGAGTTCCAGCACGTCAAGCCGGGCAAGGGCGGCGCGTTCGTGCGCACCAAGCTCAAGAACGTGGTCTCGGGCAAGGTCGTCGACCGCACCTACAACGCCGGCGCGAAGATCGACATCGAGAACGTCGACCGCCGCGACTTCACCTACCTCTACAACGACGGCGACAACTTCGTCTTCATGGACGTCGCCGACTACGACCAGATCAACGTCGCCGCGGCCACCGTGGGCGACGCGGCGCACTTCCTCCTGGAGAACCAGCAGGTGCAGATCGCGCTGAACAACGGCACCCCCCTCTACGTCGAGCTGCCGGCCTCGGTCGTGCTGGAGATCACCTACACCGAGCCCGGTCTGCAGGGCGACCGCTCATCGGCCGGCACCAAGGCCGCGACCCTCGAGACCGGCTACGAGATCCAGGTGCCGCTGTTCGTCGATCAGGGCACGAAGGTCAAGGTGGACACCCGCTCGGGCGATTACCTCGGCCGAGTCAACTGACGCGGCGCCGGAAACTGCATGAGCGCCCGCACCAAAGCGCGCAAGCGCGCCCTCGACATCCTCTTCCAGGCCGACGTCCGCGGCGACGCACCCGCCGTCGTCCTCGCCGCCGAGGCCAAACGGGCCGCGAGCGAACCCGCCCGCGAGTCGTCCTGGCTGTACGCGCGCGAGATCGTCGACGGAGTGATCGACAACGGCGAGGCCATCGACGAGCAGATCACGACGTACGCGAAGGACTGGTCGCTGACCCGGATGCCGGCGGTCGACCGGGCTCTGCTGCGCATCGGCGTGTGGGAACTGCTCTACAACGACGAGGTGCCCGCAGCCGTCGCCATCGACGAGGCGGTGGAACTCGCCAAGGAGTTCTCGACCGACGATTCCGGAGCGTTCGTGCACGGTGTGCTCGCCAGGGTCGCGCGCTCGGGGTGAGAGCGGAATCGCAGAACGGGCCGGCGAGGACATCCTCGCCGGCCCGTGTTCGTGCGGATGCGCTCAGGAGCGGCGCCCGACACCGCGACGACGGCTGACCGCGACGTAGATGCCCAGGACGATGATCGCGCCGATGATCGATCCGATGATTCCGGCGGGCTGGAAGAAGCCCTCCATCGCGTCCTTCTGGAAGATCAGGAAGCCGAGGAAGCCGCCCACGAACGAGCCGATGATGCCCAGCAGGATCGTCATGAGGATGCTCATGCTCTGCTTGCCGGGGATCACCGCCCGCGCGATGAAGCCGGCGATCAGGCCGATGATGATGAGGCTGATGATGAGACCGAGCATGGTGTCCTCCTAAGGGGGCCCGGCGGTCGCTCTCGGGTGAACGCCGTGGGACCGGGTTGATCTCTTCAGGCAACCACCCCTGCGGGTGTACCGATACACCCCTGGGGGTGTAAAGCTGGAGCATGCCCACCACGCCGCGACCGATCACGGTCTGCCTCGTCGACGATTACGACGTGGTGCTCAAGGGGCTCGCCCACATGTTCGACGAGTACCGGGAGCGCGTGGTCGTCGCGGAGATCGACGCCAATGCGGCGATGAGCGACGAGGTCGACGTCGTGCTCTACGACTCGTTCGCCCAGCCCGAGTCCGACCACGTCGAGATCAAGGCGCTGGTGGACAACCCGCGTGCCTCGCGCGTCGTCGTGTACACGTGGAACTTCGCGCCGGAGCTCGTCGAGACCGCCCGCGACCTGGGTGTGCACGGATACCTGTCCAAGACGCTGTCGGCGCGTGAGCTCGTCGAGGCCATCGAGGCGGTGCACGGCGGCGAGATCGTCTTCACTCCGCAGGAGCGGCGCGCACCCAGCGCCCCCGGGCTGGACTGGCCGGGCAAGCGGGAGGGCATCACCGACCGCGAGTCCGAGATCCTCGCCCTCATCACCCAGGGCAAGAGCAACGCCGACGTGGCGCGGCTCACCTACCTCAGCCCGAACACCGTGAAGTCCTACATCCGGTCGGTGTACCGCAAGATCGGTGTGACCAGTCGCACCCAGGCGGTGCTGTACGGGACGCGCCACGGGTTCGCGCCCGACACGCACCGCATCGACCACTGGATGGGCGGCCCCTGAGCGGCGGACGCCCGCATCGCGGCGGCGGCTCGGAGGTGCGCCGACGGCGGCACGTAGACTCGCAGACGGAGGACTCGCAGGCGGAGGAGAGCGGATGCGGATCACAGGGCTCGGTCACGCCGGGATGTTCATCGAGACGGCGGGGGGCAGCATCCTCTGCGATCCCGTCATCGGCCCGAGCTTCTTCGGATCGTGGTTCCCGTTCCCCGACAACCGCGCCCTCGACTGGGAGCGCTTCGGCGCGGCGGACTTCCTCTACATCTCGCACCGGCACCGCGACCACTTCGATCCCGCCCTGCTCGAGCGATACGTTCCGCGCTCCGTGCGCGTGCTGCTCCCGGAGTACCCGACCGACGATCTGGAGCAGGACCTGCGGCGGCTGGGCTACACCGACATCATCGCCACCCAGGCCGGCGTCCCGCTCGAGTTCGGCGACCTGACGCTGATGGTGACGCCCCTGCGGGCGCCCAGTGACGGTCCGATCGGAGACTCGAGCCTGTCGGTCGACGACGGCACCGCCAGCATCCTGAACCAGAACGACTCGCATCCCCTCGACCTCGAGACGCTCATGTCGTTCTCGAAGCCGGACGCCTACTTCACCCAGGTGTCGGGCGCGATTTGGTGGCCGATGGTGTACGACCTCCCGCAGGAATCGAAGCAGAATTTCGCCCGCCTCAAACGCGACGCCCAGAACAAGCGGGCGATGTACTACATCGAGAAGGTCGACGCCGAGCATGTCTTCCCGATGGCCGGGCCGCCGATGTTCCTCCGTGAGGAGCTGTTCCGCTACAACGGCACCGGCCTCGAGGACGATTCGATCTTCACGGACCAGCGAGAATTCCTCGCGCACATGGCCGAAGAGCGTCCGGATCAGAAGGGCCATCTCTTCCTGCCGGGCACCCAGGTCGACGTCGACCACCGGAACGTCACCATCACCCAGACCCTGTACACCGATGCCGAGATCGAACGCGTCTTCGGGGACAAGTGGGCCTACCTCGCCGAGCAGCAGGGCAGCCGGCAGGACGTCATCGCCGCCGAGGAGGCCTCGCGTGCCGACATCCTGCCTCCGGAGGAGATGCTGGCGGCGTTGAAGGAGTGGTGGGAGCCGCTGCTCCGTCGCGCGCGCACCATCCGCAACGGCGTCGGGGGAGTGGTGCGGTTCCGCATCGGCGACCTCGACATGGTCGTGGACTTCCCGAAGGCCAAGCTGCGGGAGTACGCCGGCGAGGACTGCATCTACTGGTACACGATCCCGCCCGACCTCGTCTCCACGAACATCCGCGACCACGAGATCGACTGGTCCAACTCCATCTTCCTGTCGATGCAGTTCGCGGTCGGCCGCAGCGGCAAGTTCAACGAATTCCTCACCACGTTTCTCAAGTGCCTGTCGCGCGACCGCATCGAGTACGTCGAGAACTGGTACGCCGAGCAGTCCGACCAGACCGAAGACGTGCAGCTGGAGGACTGGGTGGTGCAGCGACGCTGCCCGCACCTGCGCGCCGACCTCACCAAGACCGGCAAGATCGAGGACGGGGTCCTCACCTGCAGCCTGCACGACTGGAAATGGGATCTCGCCTCCGGTCGCTGTCTGACCACGACCGGTCACCCGATGCGCTCCTCGCGCGTCGCGGAGGAGCCGGATGCCGCCGTCACGGCCGGTCGGGTAGGCTGAGCGCACGACCACAGCATCCTTTAACACCGTCCCGTGAGGCGGAGAAGGGAGCGGCGGATGAGCACGCGCACCGTGCTGCACGACGCTGACATCGCCCGGGCTCTGACTCGGATCTCGCACGAGATCCTCGAGTCCAACCGCGGCCCCGAGGGTCTGGTGATCCTGGGCATCCCCACGCGCGGCGTGCCGCTGGCAGAACGCATCGCGGGGATGCTGGCGCGGATCTCCGGCGCAGAGGTCCCCGTCGGATCCATCGACGTCACGATGTACCGCGACGATCTGCACCGCCACCCGACGCGCGCGCCGCATCCGACGCAGATCCCTCCGGACGGGATCGACGGCGCCGTGGTGATCCTCGTCGACGACGTGCTGTTCTCCGGGCGCAGCATCCGCGCCGCCCTGGATGCGCTGCAGGACATCGGCCGCCCCGCCGCTGTGCGGCTGGCGACACTCGTCGATCGCGGGCATCGCGAACTGCCCATCCGGCCCGACTTCGTGGGCAAGAATCTGCCGAGCGCCCGTGACGAGCGGGTCCGCGTGCGCCTCCGGGAGACGGACGGCGTGGAGGAGGTGACGATCGAGTCATGAGGCACCTTCTGGACACCCAGACGCTGTCGCGCGAGGATGCGCTGCGCATCCTCGACGTCGCCGAGGACATGGCCGACACCCAGCAGCGCGAGGTGAAGAAGCTTCCGACGCTGCGCGGGCGCACCGTGGTGAACCTGTTCTTCGAGGACTCCACCCGGACGCGCATCTCGTTCGAGGCGGCGGCCAAGCGCCTGAGCGCCGACGTCATCAACTTCTCGGCGAAGGGGTCGAGCGTCTCCAAGGGCGAGTCCCTGCAGGACACCGCGCAGACGCTCCAGGCCATGGGCGCCGATGCCGTCGTCATCCGCCACGGCGCCTCCGGGGCCCCGCGGACCCTCGCCACCAGCGGCTGGATCACGGCCGGGGTCGTCAACGCCGGCGACGGCACCCACGAGCATCCGACGCAGGCGCTCCTGGACGCCTTCACCATCCGCAAGCGCCGCTTCGGGGTCGACAGCCGAGGTCGGGACCTCGATGGGCTCCGCGTGACGATCGTGGGTGACGTGCTGCACTCCCGTGTGGCCAGATCCAACGTGTGGCTGCTCACCACGCTGGGCGCCGCAGTCACCCTGGTCGCCCCGCCCACGCTCGTGCCGCAGGACGTCTCGGGGTGGCCGGTGCGCATCGAGTACGACCTCGATGAGGCGATCGCCGCCGAACCCGACGCGCTGATGATGCTCCGCATCCAGCTCGAGCGCATGAATGCCGCGTATTTCCCCACTGAACGGGAGTATTCCCGACGCTGGGGACTGGATGCCGGGCGGTTGGCCGCCCTCGCGCCCGGTAGCATGGTGATGCACCCCGGTCCGATGAACCGGGGTCTGGAGATCTCCGCCGAAGCCGCCGATTCCGCGCGTTCGACCGTGCTCGAGCAGGTGACCAACGGCGTGTCGGTGCGCATGGCGGCGCTCTACCTGCTCCTGGCGGGCGAGCGCTCCACGGACGAGGCCCCGCAGACCGCGCACCTGAACGCCGTGACGAAGGAAGTGACCCGATGACCCCTCCGTCCGCCGCCCTCCACATCCGCGGAGCGCTCCTCGAAGGGGGCTCGGCCGCCGACATCCTGATCGAGGACGGCCGGATCGTCGAAGTCGGCAACGGGATCAGTCGTGCCGGGGCCACGGTCGTGGACGCCGACGGCCTCGTCGCACTGCCGGGTCTGGTCGACCTGCACACGCACCTGCGCGAGCCGGGATTCGAGGCGTCCGAGACCGTCCTGACCGGATCGCGCGCCGCCGCGGCCGGCGGGTTCACCGCCGTGTTCGCCATGCCGAACACCTCGCCCGTCGCCGACACCGCCGGGGTGGTGGAGCAGGAGCTCGCCCTCGGGGAGGCCACGGGGTACGTCACCGTGCAGCCGATCGGCGCGGTCACGGTCGGCCAGAAGGGTGAGCGCCTCGCCGAGCTCGGCGCGATGGCCGACTCGCGGGCGCGGGTGCGCGTGTTCAGCGACGACGGCTTCTGCGTCTGGGACCCGCTGATCATGCGGCGAGCGCTGGAGTATGTGAAGGCCTTCGACGGCGTGGTCGCCCAGCACGCCCAGGATCCGCGTCTCACCGAGGGCGCGCAGCTGAACGAGGGCGTCGTCTCCGCCGAGCTCGGCCTGGCGGGGTGGCCCGCGGTGGCCGAGGAGTCGATCATCGCGCGGGATGTGCTGCTGGCCGAGCACGTCGGCTCCCGCCTGCACGTATGCCACCTGTCGACCGCGGGGTCGGTGGAGATCATCCGGTGGGCGAAGAAGCGCGGCGTCGACGTCACGGCGGAGGTGACGCCGCACCATCTCCTCCTCACCGACGACCTCGCCCGCGGCTACGACGCGCGGTTCAAGGTCAATCCGCCGCTGCGGCGCGCGGAAGACGTGCAGGCGGTGCGCGAGGGACTGGCCGACGGCACCATCGACATCGTCGCCACCGATCACGCGCCGCATCCCGCCGAGGCGAAGGCCTGCGAGTGGCAGGCCGCCGCCAACGGCATGGTCGGGCTCGAGAGTGCGCTGCGCGTGGTGCAGCAGGCCATGGTCGACACCGGTCTCCTCGGATGGGCCGACGTCGCACGGGTGATGTCCCGTCGGCCCGCGCGCATCGGACGACTCGACGGGCACGGCACGCCGCTGGAAGCCGGACACCCGGCATCCCTCACCCTGTACGACCCGGCGCCGGTGCGCACGTTCGGCACCGCCGACCTCCGCGGGCGGAGCACGAACTCGCCGTACGTGGGCCGCGAGCTTCCCGGCGAGGTGCGCTGGACCATCCACCGCGGGCGCCCCACCGTCAGCGACGGCGTGCTGCGCGAACCCGCCGAGGTGCACGCGTGAGTCGCGAGGCGGCGCTGACCGTCATGATCGCCGTCGCCGTCGTCCTCCTCGGCCTGCTGGCGTGGGCGTGGTGGCGCCGGACCCGGCGCGACTCCGGTCTGATCGCCCCCGTCGCGGAGATCCCCGAGGGTGCCCGCGTCCTGGCGGTCTTCCCGGGACTCTACGTCGCGACCACGGCACACGATCGACCGCTGGAACGGCTCGCCATCCGACGCCTGGGATTCCGCTCCCGCGTCGAGGTCACCGTGACGGATGCCGGCGTCGCACTCGATCTGGCCGGAGCCCCTCGCCTGTTCCTCCCCGCGGAACGCCTCGTGGGCGTCGGTCAGTCAACCGTCGCGATCGACCGCGTCGTCGAGCGCGACGGGCTCACGCGCCTGACGTGGCGGATCGCCGACGACACCGTCGTGGACTCGTACTTCCGCCCCCAGGGTGCCTCCGCGCGCGCACTCGCCGACGCCGTGCACCCCATCATCCCGACACCGACCCCCACAGGAAGCGACGCATGACCGCCCTGCTCTCCACAGATCCCGCCGTCCTCGTCCTGGAAGACGGCACCCGCCACGCCGGTCGTGCCTACGGCGCCCGTGGCACGACGCTCGGCGAGGTCGTCTTCGCCACCGGCATGACCGGATACCAGGAGACCCTCACCGACCCGTCGTACGCGGGGCAGATCGTGCTGCAGACCGCGCCCCACATCGGCAACACCGGGATGAACAGCGAGGATGTCGAGTCCCGCCGCATCTGGGTGTCGGGCTACATCGTGCGCGACCCCTCCCGTGTGGTGTCGAACTGGCGCGCGGAGGAGTCCCTCGACGACGCACTCGTCACCGACGGTGTCGTGGGCATCAGCGGTATCGACACCCGCTCGGTGACGCGCCACATCCGTTCGGCCGGCAGCATGCGCGGGGGCATCTTCTCCGGCACGGCGGCCGACCTCCCCGTCGACGAGCAGCTGCGCATCGTCCGCGAGGCGCCGCAGATGGCCGGGCAGAACCTGTCGGCCGAGGTCTCCGTCGACGCCGTGCAGGTGACGCGCGCGACGGGGGAGCGGATCGGCAACCTCGCCGTGCTCGACCTCGGCGTCAAGCAGGCCACCATCCACAACCTCGCCGCGCGGGGGTTCGACGTGCACGTGCTGCCGCAGGACGTCTCCATCCACGACGTCCGGGCCATCGACCCCGTCGCGGTCTTCTACTCCAACGGTCCCGGCGACCCGGCGGCTTCCGGCGATCACGTCGAGCTCCTGCGGGCGGTCCTGGATGACCGGCTGCCCTTCTTCGGCATCTGCTTCGGCAACCAACTGCTCGGGAGGGCACTCGGCCTCGGCACCTACAAGCTGCCGTTCGGCCACCGCGGCATCAATCAGCCGGTACTCGACAAGCAGACCGGTCGGGTGGAGATCACCGCCCACAACCACGGCTTCGCCGTCGAGGCGCCCCCCGAGGGCTCCTTCGACAGCCCGAACGGCTACGGCGCCGTGGAGGTCAGCCACATCGGACTGAACGACCAGGTCGTGGAGGGCCTTCGCGCCCTGGACATCCCCGCTTTCTCGGTGCAGTACCACCCGGAGGCCGCGGCCGGCCCGCACGACGCCAACTACCTGTTCGACCGCTTCCGCGACATGGTGCTCGCCGAGCAGAGCCAGAAGGACTCCGAGTAATGCCCAAGCGCGACGACATTCGCTCCGTCCTCGTCATCGGCTCCGGGCCGATCGTCATCGGTCAGGCGTGCGAGTTCGACTACTCCGGAACCCAGGCGTGCCGCGTACTGCGCGAGGAGGGCGTGCGCGTCATCCTGGTCAATTCCAACCCGGCGACGATCATGACCGACCCCGACTTCGCCGACGCGACCTACATAGAGCCGATCACCCCCGAGGTGATCGAGACGATCATCGCCAAGGAGCGTCCCGACGCGATCCTGCCGACCCTCGGCGGCCAGACGGCGCTCAACGCGGCGATCGCGTTGCACAAGCGCGGGACGCTGGTGAAGTACGACGTCGAGCTGATCGGCGCCGACTTCGAGGCGATCAACAAGGGCGAGGACCGGCAGATCTTCAAGCAGCTGGTGCTGGATGCCGGAGCGGACGTCGCCGCATCCGTCATCTGTCACACGATGGAGGAACTGCTCGCCGGAGCCGAGAAGCTCGGCTACCCGCTGGTGGTGCGCCCGTCGTTCACCATGGGCGGCCTCGGCTCGGGATTCGCCTACGACGAGGAGGACCTCCGTCGCATCGGCGGCGCGGGCCTGCACGACTCACCCACCCACGAGGTACTCCTGGAGGAGTCCATCCTCGGGTGGAAGGAGTACGAGCTCGAACTCATGCGCGACACCGCCGACAACACCGTGGTCGTGTGCTCGATCGAGAACGTCGACCCGGTGGGCGTCCACACCGGCGACTCCATCACCGTCGCGCCTGCGCTCACCCTCACCGACCGCGAGTACCAGAAGCTGCGCGACATCGGCATCGACATCATCCGCGCCGTGGGCGTGGACACCGGAGGATGCAACATCCAGTTCGCCGTCGACCCGGCGACCGGACGCATCATCGTCATCGAGATGAACCCGCGCGTCTCGCGCTCTTCGGCGCTGGCGTCCAAGGCCACCGGCTTCCCGATCGCGAAGATCGCGGCCAAGCTCGCCATCGGGTACCGCCTGGACGAGATCCCCAACGACATCACGAAGGTGACTCCGGCGAGCTTCGAGCCGACCCTCGACTACGTCGTCGTGAAGGTCCCGCGCTTCAACTTCGAGAAGTTCCCCGCGGCCGACACGACGCTCACGACCACCATGAAGTCGGTCGGCGAGGCGATGGCGATCGGACGCAACTACACCACTGCCCTTCAGAAGGCGCTCCGCTCCCTCGAGAAGCGCGGATCCAGCTTCCACTGGGCCGACCCATCCACAGGCTCAGGGACCCCTCCGACCGTCGACGAACTGCTGGAGATCGCCTCCGTGCCCACGGACGGCCGGATCGTCGTGCTGCAGCAGGCGCTGCGGCTCGGGGCCACCGTCGAGCAGGCGTTCGAGGCGACCAAGATCGACCCGTGGTTCCTCGACCAGATCGTCCTGATCAACGAGGTCGCCGAGATCGTGCGCACGGCGGGCGAGCTGGATGCCGACACCCTCCGCCTCGCCAAGGAGCACGGCTTCAGCGACGCACAGGTGGCAGAGCTCCGTGGCCTCCCGGAAGCGGAGGTGCGCGGCATCCGTCATGCCATGCGCCTGCGGCCGGTGTACAAGACTGTCGACACGTGCGCCGGCGAATTCCCGGCCCTGACGCCGTACCACTACTCGTCGTATGACTTCGAGACCGAGGTGACGCCGTCGGAGCGGACGAAGGTGGTCATCATCGGCTCCGGCCCGAACCGCATCGGCCAGGGAGTGGAGTTCGACTACTCGTGCGTCCACGCGTCGTTCGCGCTCGCCGAGGCCGGGTACGAGACGGTCATGGTCAACTGCAACCCCGAGACGGTCTCGACCGACTACGACACGAGCGACCGCCTCTACTTCGAGCCGCTCACCCTCGAGGACGTGCTGGAGGTCCTGCACGCCGAGGCGCAGTCCGGGAAGATCCTCGGCGTCGTCTGCCAGCTCGGCGGTCAGACGCCGCTGGGCCTCGCCAAGGGCATCGAGGAAGCCGGCTACACGATCCTCGGCACCAGCCCCGCCGCGATCGATCTCGCCGAGGAGCGCGAACTGTTCTCGCGGCTGCTGGACGAGGCCGGACTCGTGGCACCCCGCAGCGGCACCGCGATCGACGTCGAGGGCGCGGTGGCGATCGCCGAGGAGATCGGCTACCCGGTGCTGGTGCGTCCGAGCTTCGTCCTGGGCGGACGCGGCATGGAGATCATCTACTCCACCGAGGCGGTGCGCGACTACTTCGTGCGGATCGCCGACCAGGCGATCATCGGCCCGGGACTTCCGCTCCTGGTGGACCGCTTCCTCGACGATGCGATCGAGCTCGACGTCGACGCACTGTACGACGGCGAGCAGCTGTACATCGGCGGCGTGATGGAGCACCTCGAGGAGGCCGGCATCCACTCCGGCGACTCGTCGTGCACGCTGCCCCCGGTGAGCCTCGGCCGCACCGACGTCGACCGCGTGCGCGAGGCCACTCTCGCGATCGCCGCGGGCGTCGGGGTCCGCGGGCTGCTCAACGTGCAGTTCGCCATCTCGGCGGGGGTGCTGTACGTCATCGAGGCCAACCCCCGCGCGAGCCGTACCGTGCCCTTCGTGTCCAAGGCCCTCGGCATCCCGCTGGCCAAGGCCGCCAGCCGCATCATGGCGGGCGCCACGATCGCCGGGCTGGTCGAGGAGGGCCTGCTGCCGGCGAACGACGGATCGCGGGTGCCCCTGGGCGCCCCGGTGGCGGTGAAGGAGGCGGTGCTGCCGTTCAAGCGGTTCCGCACCCGCGACGGCCGCACCGTCGATTCCGTGCTCGGACCCGAGATGCGCTCCACCGGCGAGGTGATGGGGATCGACCGCGACTTCCCGACCGCCTTCGCCAAGAGCCAGGAGGCCGCCTACGGGGGCATGCCGCTGTCGGGCACGGTGTTCATCTCGGTCGCCGACAGCGACAAGCGCGCCGTCATCCTCCCCGCCCACCGCCTTCAGCAGCTCGGCTTCACCCTCGTGGCGACCGAGGGCACCGCCGAGATCCTCGGCCGCAACGGCATCGACGTCACCGTCGTCTCCAAGTACAGCGAGACGCAGGGATCGGGGGAGCGCAACATCGTCGACCTGATCAACGACGGCGAGGTCGACATCGTCGTGAACACGCCGTCGGGCGGATCGGCGCGCGCCGACGGCTACGAGATCCGCGCCGCGGCCGTCGCGGCCGACAAGGCCCTGTTCACCACGATGGCGGTGCTGGGCGCGGCGGTGAGCGCGATGGACGCGATGAACGACGGGTTCGCCGTGCGGAGCCTCCAGGAGTACGCGCAGGATCGGGCTGGACGGGCGTGACCTCCTTCGGCGCGCGACTGCGCGCGGCGCTGGACGGATCGGGGCCGCTGTGCGTGGGCATCGACCCGCACGTCCACCTGCTCGCGCAATGGGGACTGGATGCCTCGGCCGCCGGTGTCCGGGACTTCGGGCTGCGCGTGGTGGAGGCGGCCGCCGGGACGGTCGGAGTGGTCAAGCCGCAGGTCGCGTTCTTCGAAACGTACGGTGCGGCGGGCTTCGCGGCGCTGGAGGAGGTGCTGCGCGCCGGACGGGAGGCGGGGTTGATCGTGATCGCCGACGCCAAGCGCGGTGACATCGGCTCGACCATGGACGGGTACGCCGCCGCATGGCTGTCGCCCGGCGCGCCGCTGGAGGCGGATGCGCTGACGGTGACCCCGTACCTCGGGCCGGACTCGCTCCGCGGCACGCTCACCACGGCCGTCCGCCACGACAAGGGCGTCTTCGTCCTGGCCGCCACGAGCAACCCCGAGGCCTACCCGGTGCAGAGCGCGCGCGCCGTCGACGTCGCCGCCACCGACGACCAGTCCGTGGCCGAACGCGTCGCGCGGGACGTGGGCTGGATCAACGGCTCCGCGGCGTTCGAGGGCGGACTCGGCCCCATCGGACTGGTCGTCGGGGCGACCGTGGACCGCGCGGCGATCGGCCTGCCCGACGACGCGCTCACGGGCGCGCCTCTTCTCGTCCCCGGGTTCGGGGCGCAGGGTGCCGAGCCCGCCGATCTGACGCGGCTGTTCGGCCCCCTGGCGGGCAACGTGATCGCCAGCGAGAGCCGCAGCATCCTGTCCGCCGGTCCCGCGGGGATCGCCGCGCGCATCCGAGACCGTGCCGACCTCTACCGGAGAGGTGCCCGATGACCGACACCGATCAGAACGCCCGTCCAGGCGGGGCCGCAGGGTCTTCGAACCGCCCGCCCGAGGTGGACCGGGTCGCCGCGTCGCGACGGGCTGTCGCGGCCCGTCGCGAGCGCGCAGCGCTCAAGCGCGATGTGAGCACGCGCGTGATCACTCCGCAGGAGCTGTTGCGGCGCGCCCTGGCACAGCCGGATTCGGCCGCCGGTGCGATGCGGGTGACGGAGTTCCTCACCTCGATCCCGGCGATCGGGGAGGGCAAGCGCGACCGCATCCTGCAACAGCTCGCGATCTCGCCGGTGAAGCGGCTGGGCGGTCTCGGAGCCCGGCAGCGGGCGGCGCTCTCGGCGTTCCTGGATGAGCGGATGCCGGAGCCGGCCCCCCGCGGCGGTCGCAGCCGGCTCGTGGTGCTCGCAGGCCCTACCGCGGTCGGCAAGGGCACGGTGGCCGCGCACATCCGCGACCATCACCCCGACATCCTGCTGTCGGTCTCGGCGACCACGCGCGCTCCACGACCCGGCGAGAGCGACGGCGAGCACTACTTCTTCGTCGACGATGCCGAGTTCGACCGCATGATCGAGTCGGGCGAACTGCTCGAACACGCCACCGTGCACAACCGCTTCCGCTACGGGACTCCGCGTCGTCCGATCGAGGCGGCCCTGGCCGAGGGACGCACCGTGCTACTGGAGATCGATCTGCAGGGGGCTCGTCAGGTGCTCGCGGCCGACCCGTCGGCCACCCTGGTGTTCCTGCTGCCACCGAGTTGGGATGAACTCGTCCACCGGCTCGTCGGCCGGGGCACCGAGGACCCGGAGGAGCGCGCCCGGCGATTGCGCACGGCGAAGGTGGAGCTCGCCGCACAGGGCGAGTTCGACTACCGGGTGGTCAACGACGACGTCGCCCGTGCCGCCGCGGAAGTCGCGGGCCTCACGCCCTGACCCCTCGCCGTGGCGGGTGAGCAGCGGCTGTCTCGCCCGCTTGCGACGGCACATGTCGCTCGGTTACGCCCGAATGGGTCGCGGGTCGACGTCACGGCACGCTGAGGAGTATGTCCGACGCCGATACCGCCGCCACGCCTGCGCGCGCCGGCGTCGTCGGTCTGACCGGCGTCTCGCGCATCTTCGACACACCCGCCGGAGCCCACCCGGTGCTGCACGCGGTGGACCTGACGATCGCCGCCGGGGAGATCGTGGCGATCATCGGGCCGTCCGGATGCGGCAAGTCCACGCTGCTGCGTCTCCTCGGCGGCCTCGACGCACCCACGACCGGAGACGTCAGCGTCGACGGCACGCCTGTTCGCGACACCGACGACCGGACCGCCATCGCCTTCCAGGAACCGCGGCTGCTGCCCTGGCGCTCCGTGGCGCAGAACGTCGCCCTCGGCGTGCCGTCGCACAGTTCGAAGCCCGACACGCGCCGGCGCGTGGGCAACCTGCTCTCGCTCGTCGGACTGGACGCCGCCGCCGAACGGCGGCCCCACCAGATCTCCGGCGGGATGGCCCAGCGCGCCTCGCTCGCCCGCGCGCTCGCGCGCGGTCCCGAGGTGCTGCTGCTGGACGAGCCGTTCGGCGCGCTCGACGCGCTGACGCGACTGCGGATGCAGGACCTCCTCCTGGACGTCCACGCCGCCCGCCCCACGACCGTCGTCCTGGTGACCCACGACGTGGAGGAGGCGCTCTACCTCGCCGACCGCGTCGTGCTCCTGCGCACGATCGACGGCGCAGGAGCCCCCTCGGTCGTCCGCGTCATCGACGTCCCCGGCATCCGCCCTCGCGATCGCGCCGATCGCGCACTCACCGACCTCCGCGCCGAGCTCCTGGAGGGGCTCGGCGTACCCACCCATCACCGCACTCTCGAGGAGAGCCGATGACCCTGCACCTCCGCCGTCTCGTTCCCGCCGTCGCCCTGGCCGGAGCCGTGATGCTCGCCGCCACCGGATGTCTCGCGGGGGAGAACGCCCAGGCCGGCGCTCCCGACCCGAGCGCCACCGACGTCCAGTGGTCGACCGACGCCCTGTCGCTGGACTTCGCCACGTACAACCCGCTCAGCCTCGTCGTGCGCGATCAAGGTCTCATCGAGAAGAGCCTCGGCGACGACGTGACGGTCGAGTGGGTGCAGTCTGCGGGCTCGAACAAGGCCAACGAGTTCCTCCGTGCGGGGGCGATCGACGTCGGCTCCACCGCGGGTTCGGCCGCGCTGCTGGCCCGGTCCAACGGCTCGCCGATCAAGGTGATCGACATCTACTCGCAGCCGGAATGGTCTGCCCTGGTCGTGCGCGGGGACAGCGACATCGACTCCGTCGCCGACCTCGCCGGGAAGTCGATCGCTGCGACACCGGGGACCGATCCGTACTTCTTCCTCCTGCAGGCCCTCGAGACGGAGGGGCTGTCCATCACGGACGTGCAGCTGCAGAACCTCCAGCACGCCGACGGTCGCGCCGCACTGGACGGGGGATCCGTCGACGCCTGGGCGGGCCTTGACCCGATCATGGCCGCCGCGGAGGCCGAGTCCGGCGACCGGCTGCTGTATCGCAACGTCGACTTCAACTCCTACGGATTCCTCAACGCCACCGAGGACTTCCTCACCCAGCACGCCGACGTCGCCCAGGTCGTGGTCGACGCGTACGAGGAGGCGCGGGTGTGGGCCCTGGATCATCCCGAGGAGACCGCGGCCCTGCTCGCCGAGGTCGCCGGAATCGACCCCGCGGTCGCGACGACGGTCATCACCGAGCGTTCGAACCTCGACGTCAGCGGCGTCCCCGGCGACGACCAGCTCGCCGTCCTGAAGATCATCGCGCCCGTCCTCGTCGCCTCCGACGCCGTCCAGGGCGGGGATGCCGCCGTGCAGGCCGCACTCGACTCGATCGTCGACGACTCCTTCGCGCGGAAGGCCACGGGCGGCGAGTGACGACCGAGCTGGAGTCGTCGACGGTGGCGCCGCGGGACGCCGTCGCCGGCGTGACGCCGGCCTCGCCGCGTCCCCGGGCACTGCGGCCCCCGTTCTGGTCCCGCCGCGTGGTCCGCGTGGTCGGCGGGCTCGTGGTGCCGCTCCTGCTCCTGGCCCTGTGGCAGACGGTGTCGGTGACCGGGCTGGTCCCGCCGTACCGACTGCCCCCTCCGGCGACCGTCGTGACCGCCGCCGCCCAGATGGCGCAGAGCGGCGAGCTGTGGATGAACATCGCCATCTCGGTGCAGCGGGTGCTCCTCGGGTTCGCGTTCGGGTCGATCGTCGGGCTGGGCGCGGCCGCGCTCGTCGGTCTCACCCGGGCCGGCGACGTGCTGCTGAGTCCGTCACTGGCGGCGCTCCGCGCGATCCCCTCGCTCGCCCTCGTCCCCCTGCTGCTGCTGTGGATGGGGATCGGCGAGGACTCCAAGGTCACGCTGATCGCCATCGGGGCGTTCTTCCCGGTCTTCACGACCGTGTCGGGGGCGCTTCGGCACGTGGACGTGCGCCTCGTGGAGATGGGCCGATCCTTCAGCCTGCGCGGCTGGGCGCTGTTCCGCACCGTGCAGCTGCCGTCGGTGGTGCCGGCACTCGTGTCCGGCCTGCGGCTGGCGATGGCCCAGGCGTGGCTCTTCCTCGTGGCCGCAGAGCTCCTGGCGGCCTCGATGGGCCTGGGCAATCTGCTCACCCAGTCCCAGCAGACCGGTCGTGTCGACCGCATCATCATGACGATCGTCGTGCTCGCCCTGCTGGGGGCGCTGTCCAACGCGATCCTGAGCCTGGTCGAGAAGCGCCTGCTGAAGCGGTGGACCTGATGACGACGAACCCCGAGGAACAGGACTCATGACCGAGGAACACCGGTTCGGCTTCCGCACCCGCGCGCTGCACGCGGGAGGCACCCCCGACGCCTCCACGGGTGCGCGCGCCGTGCCCATCTATCAGACGACGTCGTTCGTCTTCGACGACGCCGCCGACGCGGGCAACCTCTTCGCGCTGCAGAAGTACGGGAACATCTACTCTCGGATCGGCAACCCCACCGTGGCGGCGCTCGAAGAGCGGCTGGCGTCGCTGGAGGGCGGGATCGGCGCGGTCGCCACCGCGTCGGGCATGAGCGCGGAGTTCATCACCTTCGCGGCGCTCGTCGGGGCGGGGGATCACGTCGTGGCCTCCGCGCAGCTCTACGGCGGCACCGTCACGCAGCTCGACGTCACCCTGCGCCGGTTCGGCGTCGACACGACGTTCGTCCCCTCGAGCGACCCCGCCGACTACGCCGCGGCGATCCGGCCCGAGACGAAGGTTCTCTACGTCGAGACGATCGGCAATCCTTCGGGCGAGATCGCCGACATCGAAGGCCTCGCCGAGGTGGCGCACGCCGCCGGCATCCCGTTGGTCGTGGACTCCACTCTGGCGACGCCCTACCTCGCCCGTCCTCTCGAGCACGGTGCCGACATCGTGATCCATTCCGTGACGAAGTTCCTCGGGGGTCACGGCACGACCCTGGGCGGTGTCGTCATCGAGCGCGGGACGTTCGACTGGGGCAACGGCAAGTTCCCTCAGATGACCGAACCCGTGGCCTCGTACGGCGGCATCCGGTGGTGGGACAACTTCGGCGAATACGGCTTCCTGACGAAGCTCCGGAGCGAGCAGCTGCGCGACATCGGCCCAGCCCTGAGTCCCCAGTCCGCGTTCCAGCTGCTGCAGGGCGTGGAGACGCTCCCGCAGCGGATCGACGCGCACCTCGCGAACGCCCGCATCGTGGCGCATTGGCTCGACGAGGACCCCCGCGTCTCATTCGTCACGTGGGCGGGTCTGAGCACTCATCCGCATCACGACCGCGCGCGGAAGTATCTCCCGCTCGGCCCCGGCTCGGTCTTCGCGTTCGGGGTGCGCGCGGACGGCGACGATGCGGATGCCGGTCGGCGCGCGGGGGAGGCGGTCATCGAATCGCTCCAGCTCGCCTCGCACCTGGCGAACATCGGCGACGCGCGCACGCTCGTCATCCATCCGGCGTCCACGACCCACCGTCAGCTCCGTGCCGAGCAGCTCGTGAGCGCCGGCGTGCCGGCCGATCTCATCCGCATCTCCGTCGGCCTGGAGGATCCCGAGGACATCCTGTGGGATCTCGATCAGGCCCTCACCGCAGCGACAGGAGCCAGCCGATGAGCGACCAGGACGCCTTCTGCGCTCTCCCGACGGCCACCGACGCGACCGCCGGGGCCGAGGCGACCGGTGAAGCGCGGCGCTGGGAGGGACCGGGCGCGCGTGAGCGATTCGACATCCTCCGCTCCGCGCGGTCGATCGCCATCGTCGGGGCCTCGGACAACCCGTCCCGTGCCAGTTACTTCGTCGCCTCCTACCTCCTCGGAGGGGCGCCGTACGACGTGTACTTCGTGAACCCGCGCGCCACCACCGTCCTCGGCCGCCCGGCGTACGCGTCGCTCGCCGACCTGCCGGTGCAGCCGGACATCGTCGATGTGTTCCGCCGGCACGACGATCTGCCGCAGGTCGCGCAGGAGGCCGTGGACGCCGGCGCGAAGGCCCTGTGGCTGCAGCTCGGCTCCTGGAACGAGGAGGCGGCGCGCATCGCGGAGGACGCGGGACTGCGGGTCGTGATGGACCGCTGCGTCAAGATCGAGCACGCCCGCTTCCACGGCGGCCTGCACCTGGCGGGATTCGACACCGGTGTGATCAGCTCGAAGCGGCAACTCCTGAGCCGCGCGGCCGCCCTGTAGAATGGTCGGATGCGCGGCCCCGAGCCGTGCGGCAGATCTCAGCGGCCATGTCCGCGCGAAGAAGGAGGTTCCCATGGCAGGAACGAACCAGGGCATCATCGAGCCCCCCATCGACAGCCTTCTCGAGAAGGTCGACTCCAAGTACCAGCTCGTGATCTACGCGTCCAAGCGCGCGCGGCAGATCAACGACTACTACTCCGATCTGCACGAGGGCAACCTCTTCGACAACGTGGGACCGCTGGTCGACTCCACGGTCGAGGACAAGCCGCTCACGATCGCCATGCACGAGATCCACGAGGACAAGCTGCGCCTGCGTACCGCCGAGTGATCCGTCACCGCGAGTCGCATCACCGCATGTGACAGTGCCCCGGACGGCTGTCGGTCGTCCGGGGCATACTTGTGCCCGCCCCATCCCGATCTGGAGTATCGATGACCGAACTGCGCCTGTTCACCTCCGAGTCCGTCACCGAGGGACACCCCGACAAGATCTGCGACCAGATCTCCGACAGCATCCTCGACGCTCTCATCGGTCAGGATCCGAACGCCCGCGTCGCGGTGGAGACGCTCGTCACCACCGGCCTCGTGCACGTGGCGGGCGAGGTGCGCACCGACGGGTACGCCGACATCCCCGGGATCGTCCGCGGCGTCGTCAACCGCATCGGGTACACCTCCAGCGAGACCGGCTTCGACGGCGACTCCTGCGGCGTCACCGTGTCGATCGGAGAGCAGTCCAGCGACATCGCCGCGGGCGTCGAGAGCGCGCTGGAGCACCGTGAGGGCGGGTCGGCGGACCCGATCGACGCCCTCGGCGCCGGCGACCAGGGCATCATGTTTGGCTACGCCACCAACGAGACGCCGGAGTACATGCCGATGGCGATCTGGACGGCGCACCGACTCGCCGAGCGCCTGACCGACACCCGCCGGTCCGGCGCCCTGCCGTTCCTCCGGCCCGACGGCAAGACGCAGGTCACGCTCGGCTACGACGGCGCGACTCCCCGCACCGTCGACACGGTCGTGCTCTCGACGCAGCACGACCCCGACATCTCGCTCGCGGCGCTCCGCGCGGCCGTGCAGGCCGAGGTGATCGAGCCGGTCCTGGCCAAGACCGGCCTCGACGTGTCGAACACGAAGTTCATCATCAATCCGGCGGGGGACTTCGTCATCGGCGGCCCCAAGGGCGACGCGGGGCTCACCGGCCGCAAGATCATCATCGACACGTACGGCGGAGCATCCCGCCACGGCGGCGGCGCGTTCAGCGGCAAGGACCCGTCGAAGGTCGACCGTTCGGCCGCCTACGCGATGCGCTGGGTGGCCAAGAACGCCGTCGCGGCGGGGCTGGCC
>JADMIO010835365.1_pt1 | contig 49071 bp, 51 predicted proteins | sample 8958161 | NCBI WGS metagenome assembly JADMIO01 (sample SAMN16585339, study PRJNA669376) | soil metagenome | isolation source: Crop rotation soil | place: USA: Cullars Rotation, Alabama | collected 2011
CTTTCCCCGTCGCCGCGCAGAGCGGGGCGCCGTCCCCCCTGCCGCCGCCGGCCGTCGCATCTGCCGCGCCGCGGCCGGTCGCACCGGTTGCGCCGCCGCAGCGTGCGGAGTCTGACGCATCGCGCATCGCCGCCAACGAAGCGGCGGCCCGCCTGCAAGCCCCAGCGCTCATCGTCGATCTGAGCCAAGCGCACGCCGCCGACGAAACCGCCGGCGCCGCCGCCAACCCGCAGGCCATTACCGACGCCATCGGCCAAGGTCTCACCGCAGACGAGCGGTTTTCGGCGCGCCTCAGCAGCGGCGCCGGCGCTGCACATGCACGCATTCTGCAGCGCCCCGACGCCACCATCGCGCAAGGCGCGATCATCACCGGCGTCTTGGAAACCGCGATCAACTCCGATCTGCCCGGCTACACGCGCGCTTTGGTCACGCGTGACGTGCGCAGCTTCGACGGCACGCGCGTGCTGGCGCCGCGCGGCAGCCGCTTGATCGGCCAATACCGGTCCGGCCTTGCGCTCGGCCAATCGCGCGCTTTCGTGATCTGGACGCGGCTGATCCGACCGGACGGCGTCAGCATCGATCTGGATTCACCTGGCGCCGATGCGCTTGGCCGCGGTGGGTTGGAAGGGGAGACAGATCGTCACTTCTTCCAGCGTTTCGGCGGCGCCATTCTGCTGTCGCTGATCGGCGTGGCCGGTGACGTGGTTTCGTCCGACAACAATCCGCAAGTGGTGATCGGCGTTTCGCGCGGCGGAGAATCCGCCGCGAGCGCCGCCGTCGGCGAAGAGATCAACATCCCGCCGACCGTGCGCGTCGATCAGGGCACGCCGATCCGCATTTTCGTCTCGCGCGATCTGGATTTCTCGACCGTGGAAGCGCCCGGGGCCGCGCGATGAGCATCGCCGCCGAAGGCCATGTCTATTTGCGCTCCTATCTGGCGCCGCTCGCGGCCTGGCTTGAACGCAGTGATGTGACCGATGTTCTGATCAATCAGCCGGGGGAGATCTGGTTCGAAACCCGTGGCGGCGCTCTCGAACGCGCCGAAGCGCCGTTCGTCACCGCCAGTATGTTGCAGCGCCTCGCGCAGCAAGTCGCCGCCAGTTCACACCAAGGCGTCAACCGTGAGCATCCGCTGCTGTCCGCGACGCTGCCCGGCGGCGCGCGAATTCAAGTGGCAGGTCCGCCCGCGACCCGCGCGCACTACGCCATCGCCATCCGCAAGCACGATGTCGGCGATCTGACGCTCGACGATTACGAAGCCGCGGGCGCCTTCGCCAATGTCCGCCGCGTGTCGGTCGATGCCGCACGTGAACACGATGCAGACCTCGACGCGCTGCTGGAGCGCGGCGACCTGCGCGGGTTCTTCAGCAAGGCAGTGCGCAGCGGCAAGAACATCCTGGTTTCCGGCGGCACTGGCTCCGGCAAGACCACGTTCCTCAACGCGTTGTTGAAAGAGGTGCCGGCGCAGGACCGCATCATCGTGATCGAAGACACGCCCGAAATTCACGTGAGCCAACCCAACGCCGTGGGCTTGGTCGCCGTGCGCGGCGAACTCGGCGAAGCCCGCGTCGGCATGGAAGAATTGCTCCAAGCAGCGCTGCGCATGCGTCCCGACCGCCTCTTGGTCGGTGAAATTCGCGGCACCGAGGCCATCTCGTTCCTGCGCGCCATCAATACCGGCCATCCCGGTTCAATGACGACCATCCACGCCGACAGCCCGCAGGGCGCTTTCGATCAGATCGCGCTGATGGCCATGCAGGCGCGACTCAATCTGTCGCGTGACGATGTCTTGGACTATGCGCGCAGCGTCATCGATATCGTCGTGCAGTTGACCCGCGTCGGCGGCAAGCGCCGGATCGAGGGCGTGAGCTTCGCGCGCCGCCCCTAAACGGTGGTCACCACACGGCAATCGCCGCTGCGCTTGTGGGCATGCACCACGACTTCATCGCCCGCGCGCCGTAAAGTCACATCGGCGACATGCGCGCCAAGCTTCAGGCCGCACAGCTGCACGGTATCGAGAAACTCCGGCAGCGCCGGATCGCAGAAGGTGATCTGGCGCTCGCGCGGCGCAAACGAGAGCCCCAGGCAGGCTTGCAGCAGCATGAATGGCGTCGCCGTCGACCAAGCCTGCGGTGAGCACGCGACGGGATAGAACACCGGCCCCGAATTGCGTTGCCGCGGAAAGCCGCAGAACAATTCCGGCAGGCGCCTGAGATCGGTGTAAGTCGACGCCGCGAATAGGCCGCCGAAAATCTTCGCCGCCTCGGCGCGGTAGCCATAGCTCGCGAAACCCGCCGCGATCAGCGCGTTGTCGTGCGGCCAGACCGAACCGTTGTGATAGCTCATGGGGTTGTAGCGCACTTCCTCCGCCGCCAGCGTGCGCACACCGAAGCCGGTGAACGAATCCATCAGCGTGCGCACCACTGCGCTGGCGCGTTCCGGGCGTGCGATGCCGGTGAATAGGGCGTGGCCGGCGTTTGAGGCGCGCACCCGGCAGGGCCGCTTCTCACCGTCAAGCGCCAGGACGAAGGTGCCCAGCTCTGCATCGAAAAAGGTCGTATCGAACGCGTCGCGCAATCTCTGCGCCCGCGCCTCGAATGCCTCGGCGTCCTTATCATTGCCGAGCCGGCGTTGGATCGTCGCTGCGGCACGCCAGGCGCCGTACACATAGGCCTGCACCTCGACCAACGCGATTGGCCCTTCCGCCAACCTCCCATCCCCGTGCGAGACGGAATCGTAGCTGTCTTTCCAGCCTTGGTTCGCGAGTCCGCTCGGTGTTTGCCGGAAATACTCAATGAAGCCGTCGCGATCGCGATCGCCGTATTCGTCGATCCAGTTAAGTGCGGCTTGAATGTTGGGCCACAGTCCGCGCACCAGATCCATATCATCGGTGCGCTCGAGGTATGCGCCAGCAAGCATGATAAAGAGCGGCGTGGAATCGACGCTTCCGTAGTAGCGGCGGAATGGCACCTCATTGAGCTCGGCCATTTCGCCATAGCGCAGCTCGTGCAGGATTTTCCCCGGCTCCGCATCGCTGACTGGGTCGATGGCGGTGGCCTGCAACGCAGCCAAATGCTTCAGCACGCCGCGTGCGATCGCCGGGTCGAGCCACAAGGTCTGAAGCGCAGTGATAAGGGCATCGCGCCCGAAGGCCGTCGAAAACCAGGGAATGCCGGCGTAAGGGTAGGGTCCGTCTTCTGTCTTTGTGGTGAGCATGTAGAGGTCGGCGACATTTTGCCGAACGGCCTCGTTGAAGATTTCATTCGAGGTCGCCACCGACGCCGCCATTCTCCGGAGTTTGCCGGATTCACGGCGCGCATCGCGCATGGCGCGGAAGAATGCGCGCGGTGGGTCTTCGGCGGCTGGTCCCGGATTGCACGCGACCTCTATGAACAGAATCCGCCGCTCGCCGGGCGCCAGTTCGATCGTGTACTCCACGTGATCGGCCGCGAACACAGCTGGCTTCGGTGAAAAGCGGATGCGCGTTTTTCGCTCAACGCCGTCCAGTCCGGTATAGGCGAGCAGAACGGCGTCGCCTTCCAGAGAAGGTTCGTGCATGCGGCCGCGCTGGGCGCGAACAGCGCCGCGCACTTCGAATAGGTCGGCGAAATCGCACGCAAAGTGCAACGTCAACCGCACCGTGCGCACCCCATCATCGAAATTGCGAATCGCCATGCGCTCATGCGCGGCGGCGTTGTGGAGAAGGCGCACGCGGCGAATGTGGATGCGATCGTGCTTGACCAGCCGCGCGCCATCGGCGTCCAAAAGATCGGGATTGCTCAGGTCGCAGACCAAGGCGGCGTTGTCGTCGCGCAGGCTCGAACTCAGCAGGATAGGCCGAACCTTGTTGATGGAGAGATAGGAGAGCGAGAGGTAGCGCGTATCCTTGTGATATAAGCCCTCCGGACTGCTCGGGCCGTTGACCAGATCGCCATTGTGATCGCACAGCATGAACATGTCGTCGTGCTTGAGGACGCGCGGACGCCGCTCCTCCAGCGACGCGACGGCCGGAATGAAGAATTGCGGCGCGGGCGTCGGCGCGATCTTGTCGCCGAGTTCGGTCGGAATTGTCGCCGCTGTAGCGCTTCGCGTGTCGGCCAAAAGCTCCTCCTCAAAGAGCGAGCGTTTGCGTAACCGTGGATTTGTTCTTGATTGTGACCGCTGCCGCCCGTTCCGCCAAGTCCCGCTGACGCATGTAGAGCGCAACATAATCGCGCGCCATGCGGTCGGCGGTGAACCGCTTCTCGAAGGTTGCGCGCACGCGAGCGCGATCCAGCCGCCTTGCGCGCTCAGCGGCGACAACCGCCTGATTCATGTCATCAACCACAAAGCCGGTAACGCCGTCGTCGATGACTTCGGGAACCGAGCCGGCGCGGAACGCCACGGTCGGCGTGCCGCACGCCATGGCCTCGATCATCACCAAGCCAAACGGCTCCGGCCAATCGATGGGGAACAAGAGCGCCGCCGCGTTTCCAAGGAACTCGGCCTTCTGATGCTCGCCGATTTCCCCGACATATTCGACGTTCCGGTGCGCCTTGATCATCGGATCGATGACGGCGTGCCAATAGTCGCGATCAGCGCGATCGACCTTGGCCGCCATCTTCAGCGGCATGCCCAAGCGCGCGGCGATTTCGATGGCGCGGTCGGGCCGCTTCTCCGGCGAAATGCGGCCGAGGAAAGCGAGATAGCCGTTCCGCGAACCAGGGTTGAATGCGAGCAGGTCCTTCGGCAGGCCGTGCAACACCGTGCCAGCCCAGTTCACTGGCGGCATTGGTTTGCGTTGCGCGTTGGAGATCGAAACCAGCGGCAAGTCCGAGAAGGCGCGATAAAAGGGATAGAGGTCCGGCAAATCCAGCCGTCCATGCAGCGTCGTCAGCGTCCGTTGAATGAACGGTTTGACGACCGGCGCGTGCATGAGATCGATGTTGAAATGCAGGACATCAAATTCATGCGCCCGGCGCGCCACCTCGTTCAACATGATCATGTGATAAGGAAGCGCATCCACGACGTCTGGTGAAAGCCTCAGCGCGGTCTCACAGCAGGGCGATAGCTCAGCTGCGGTGATGGAATCTCCGCTCGCAAACAACGTCACATCGTGACCGAGCTCGACCAATTCCTCTGTGAGATAGGAAACGACGCGCTCGGTGCCGCCATAGAGAGCCGGCGGGCAGCGCTCGGCGAGCGGCGCGATCATGGCAATTTTCATCGAGAGGAAGCCTCTGGTTGGATCGTTATTTGCGTGGCGCCGGATCAGACTTCTTGCCGGTTGCGCCCAGGCTCTTCTTCTCTGTTGGTTTTGGGCCTCGCCCGTCGGCTTGTCGGTTGTCTTGGTCTGCTTGGCGTCCGCCCATCGGAAGTCTCCTCTCTAGCCGGCCAACGCGCGCCGAAGCCGTTGAGTTCTGGCCGTTCGTGCTTTTTGTTCGCGCTGGGGAACGGGCTAGGGCCGCCAGTTCCGAAATGACCGCCCTAGCGAGAAAGCAATCGGGCTATTCTGCGATAGTATTGGCATAAACTTGCTTTCTCTCACTGCAAATCGGTAATATTTATCCCTCTATGGGCGCGTCATTGCGGAAATGGGCCGCGCGAGTATTTTGCCGCGCCATAACAACGCGGGCCGTCCGCCAAGGCGGCTCCGAGGAGCGAAACGTCCGTCATGACCATTTCCCGCCGCCGGGTCGTCGCCGCGCTCGGAACGACCGCGCTCGTCCCGTTCATACAGATGAGCGCCGCCGCGCAAACACCACCGCAAAGCGTTGCCGACCGCAGCTTCGCAACGCTCAGCCATAACTATCTCGATCGCAGCATGCGCTTGTCGCCGGTGTACGCGACGCAAGTCGGCGATCACCGCTTCGATAGCGACGTGGACGACATGAGCGCCGCTGGCCGCAACGCGGGCCTCCGCTTCGCACATCAAACGCTGACCGCGCTCGGCCGCATCAACAAGGCGCAACTCTCACGCGCCAACCAAGTCGACGCGCTGATCCTTGAGAACGCGCTGCGCCAGCAAATCTGGTCCACCGAGGTGAACCAGTCGTGGGCCTGGAACCCGCTGAACTACCAAGGCGTCGCCGGTGGCGCGGTTTACAATCTGATGGCGCGCGAGTTCGCTCCTGTCACGACGCGCCTCGAAGCCGCGACAGCGCGCATGGAGAAGATCCCGCGCCTGCTGCAGCAGGCGCGCCAAGAGCTTGTGCCGTCGCGCGTGCCGCAACCCTATGCGGACACGTACGTCTCGCAGAACCAAGGCCTGAAGAGCCTCGTCACCGAGATGATCGATCCGGTGAAGGATCGGCTCACCGGCGCCAAGCGCGCGCGCCTCGACGCGGCGATCACCACCTACAACAACGCCATCGACGAACACCAAGCTTGGATCACCCAGACGCTGGTCCCCGCCGCGCAAGCCGATTTCCGCGCCGGCGCCGAGGCGTTCGATCAGCAACTGGCGTTCACCTTGATGTCGCCGCTAACTCGCGCCGAAATCCGCCAGCGCGCCGAGGCTGCGGTCATCATGGTGCGGCAGAAAATGTACGACGTCTCCAAGCAGGCGCTCGCGGGCCGCGCCGGTGCGCCGCCGACACCGGACAATCCGTCGGCCGAACAACAACAAGCCGCCATCCGGGCAGCACTCGATATCGCCGCCGCCGAGCGCCCGCCGCGTGCGCAACTCGTGGAAGTGGCGACGCAAGGCGTGAACGAAGCGCAGGCTTTCGTGCAGCAGCACGATCTCATCACGCTGCCCGATGGTCCGGTGCGCGTGATCCTGATGCCGGAGTTCCAGCGCGGCTTCTCGGTGGCGTATTGCGACAGCCCGGGCCCGCTCGATCGCAATCTCGCGACCTTCTACGCCGTCTCACCGATCCCCGATGATTGGTCAGACGAGCAAGCCACGTCCTTCCTGCGCGAATACAACACACGCGGCGTCTTGGACATCGGCGTGCACGAAGCGATGCCGGGCCACTACGTGCAGATCTGGCATTCGAACTCGTATCCCTCGACGCTCCGCGCCGTGTTGGGTTCGGGCTCGTTCATCGAAGGTTGGGCCGTCTACGCCGAAGAGATGATGCCGGAGCAGGGCTTCCGCGCCAACGATCCGCTCTATCGCTTGTGCCAGCTCAAGGTGCAGCTGCGCACCGTCACCAACGCCATCCTGGATCAAGCCATCCATTGCGACGGCATGAGTCGCGACGACGCCATGCATTTGATGACGCAAGTGGCCTTCCAGGAAGAACGCGAAGCCGCGGGCAAGTGGCGGCGCGCACAGCTTTCCTTCACCCAGCTCTCTACCTATTTCGTAGGCTTCAGCGAGCACATGGAAACGCGCGCAGAAGTGATGCGCCGCGAGGGCGCAAACTTCAATTTGAAGCGCTATCACGACGGCATCTTGGCGTTCGGCTCACCGCCCGGACGCTTTGCTCGCCAACTCTTGCTGGACGAACCCATCCAATGATCGACCCAAAATCCAATGCCTCGTTCGATGAGCACGAAGACGTCATGTTTATCGGCGGCGAGAATCAAGGCTTCGCCGGCATCATCGCCATCCATAACTCGGTGCTCGGTCCCGCCGCCGGCGGCTGCCGCATCTGGGACTACAACAGCGCTGACGATGCGCTGACCGATGCGCTCCGCCTCTCGCGCGGCATGACCTACAAGAACGCGATGGCCGATCTGCCGCTGGGCGGCGGCAAGGCGGTGATCTATCGCATCAACACTGATCGCGTGGACGCCTTCCAGAAGTTCGGCGACGCTGTCGAAAAACTCGGCGGCCGCTACATCACCGCGGAAGACGTTGGCGCCACGGTCACGGACATGCGCGCCATCGCGGGGCGCACGTCTTACGTCGCCGGCATACCCAAAGAGCATGGGCAAGCGGGCGGGGATCCCAGCCCCTGGACGGCGCTTGGCGTTTTCCTGTCGGTCCAAGCCATGCTCGGTGGCTCGGTGCAGCGGCGCACGATCGCCGTGCAGGGCGTCGGCGCTGTGGGCTTTCATCTCTGCAAGCTGCTCAGCGAAGCGGGCGCCAAGCTGGTGGTTGCCGACGTGAACAAGAGCAACCTCCAGCGCGCCGAAGCGCTTGGCGTTGAGATCGCTCCGGTAGACCAGATTCACGCGATCGCGGCCGACGTGTTCAGCCCCTGCGCGCTCGGCGCTGGTCTCAACGCCAAAACCATTCCCGAACTCGGTGCGCCGATCGTCTGCGGCGCCGCCAACAATCAGCTCGCCACAGAGGAAGACGGCGCCCGCCTGGTTGCGCGCGGCATCGCTTACGGGCCGGACTACGTGGTCAACGCCGGCGGCATCATCAACGTGTCGTGCGAATACCTCGGCCAGTCCGAAGCGCAAGCCGACGCCAAGGTGCGCGCCATCCCTGGCCGTGTCATGAAGGTGCTGGACATCGCCAAGGCGGAGAAGATTCCGCCGCACCAAGCCGCCGACCGCATCGTGCGCGAGAAGATCGCCGCCGCCAGGAAGTCTTGATGGATCAGTCTTCGCCGCCGCGCCGCGCCAATGCGCTTGAGCTGCACGTGCCGTCGCCGCGCGCGCGGCCGGGCGATGCGCCCGATTTCAGCAACTGGTCTTTCCCCGAGCCCGGCGAAACCCCGCGTCCGGAAATCGACGCCAGCGCCTTCGACATGCGCGAGTTTGCCTATGGCCTGATCCGCGTCTTGGACATGAACGGCCGCGCCGTCGGTCCGTGGAAGCCGAACATCCCGGCCGAAGATCTACGCCGCGGCATGAAGACCATGCTGCTCAACCGCGCCTTCGACGAGCGCATGCATCGCGCCCACCGTCAGGGCAAAACCTCGTTCTACATGCAGTCGCTCGGCGAAGAGGCGGTCTCCGCCGCGCAAGCCATGGCGCTGAACGACGACGACATGTGCTTCCCGAGCTATCGCCAACAAGGCCTGCTGCTCGCGCGCAACTATCCGCTCGTCGACATGATGCACCAGATCTACTCGAACGCGCGCGACCCGCTGCAGGGCCGGCAATTGCCGATCATGTATTCGTCGAAGGCTAAGGGCTTCTTCACGATCAGCGGCAATCTCGCCACGCAACTGCCGCAAGCTGTCGGCTGGGCGATGGCGTCGGCCTACGCCAACGATGGCCGCATCGCCGCATGCTGGGTCGGCGATGGCGCAACGGCGGAAGGCGACTTCCATGCCGCGATGACCTTCGCGGCCGTCTATCGCGCGCCATGCATCATCAACGTCGTCAACAATCAGTGGGCAATCAGCTCGTTCCAAGGCATCGCCGGCGGTGAGAACACCACCTTCGCCGCGCGCGCTGTTGGCTACGGCCTGCCGCCGCTCCGTGTCGACGGCAACGACTTCCTTGCTGTCTACGCCGCCACCAAATGGGCTGCCGAACGCGCGCGCGCCAATCTCGGCGCGACGATGATCGAGCTCTTCTCCTATCGCGCCGGTCCGCACTCCACGTCCGACGATCCTTCGCGCTATCGCCCCGCCGACGAAGCCAAATGCTGGCCGCTCGGCGATCCCATTGAGCGCTTGAAAGATCACCTCATCGGCATCGGCGAATGGAGCGAACGCCAACACACCGAAGCGCAGGACGCCGCGGTTGAAGCCGTACGTGCAGCGGGCCGTGAGTCCGAAGCCATCGGCGTGCTCGCCGAAGACGCGCAGCAAACGCGCGCCAGCATGTTCGAGGACGTCTACAAAGACGTGCCCTGGCACTTGGCGCAGCAGCGCGACGAGGAGACGCGCTAATGCCAGCCATGACCATGATCCAGGCGCTCAACTCCGCCATGGACATTTCGATGAGCCGCGATCCGAACGTGCTGACGTTCGGCGAAGACGTGGGCTATTTCGGCGGCGTTTTCCGCGTCACCGAGCATCTGCAAAAGAAGTACGGCGCCAAACGCTGCTTCGATGCGCCGATCAGCGAAAACGGCATCGCCGGCGCCGCCATCGGTATGGCTGTGTACGGTCTGCGCCCGGTGATCGAGATCCAGTTCGCCGATTACATGTACCCGGCCTACGATCAGATCGTCTCCGAGGCCGCGCGCATCCGCTATCGCTCCGCCGGTGAGTTCACCGTGCCGCTCACGGTGCGCATGCCGACGGGTGGCGGCATTCGCGGCGGCCAAACCCACAGCCAATCGCCCGAAGCACTCTTCACCCACGTCGCCGGTTTGAAGACGGTGATCCCGTCCACGCCGTACGACGCGAAGGGCCTGCTGATCGCCTCGATCGAGGACGACGACCCGGTGATCTTCCTCGAACCGAAGCGTCTCTATAACGGCCCGTTCGCGGCGCGCATGGATGGCGGCGCGGTTCAGAAGTGGAGCGATCATCCGGGCGGCGAAGTGCCTGAGGACTATTACAAAATCCCGATCGGCAAGGCGAACATAGTCCGCGAAGGCAATGAAGTGACGATTCTCGCGTACGGCACGCTCGTGCACGTTGCCGTCGCCGCCGCCGAGATGAGTGGCATCGACGCGGAAGTCATCGATCTGCGCACACTCGTGCCCGTCGACATCGAGACCATCACCAAGTCGATCGCCAAAACCGGCCGCTGCGTCATCGCCCACGAAGCCACGCGCACGTCCGGCTACGGCGCCGAACTCAGCGCGCTGGTGCAGGAGCATTGCTTCTATCAGCTCGAAGCGCCGATCCAGCGCGTCACCGGCTATGACACGCCGTACCCGCATTCGCTCGAATGGGAATATTTCCCGACAGCGCCGCGCGTCGCCAAAGCGATGCGCCGCGTGATGGAGGCCGCGTAAACTATGGGCCAGTTCGTTTTCAAATTGCCGGACGTCGGCGAAGGCACGGCTGAAGCCGAGATCGTCGCCTGGCACGTCCGTGTAGGGGATGTGATCGAGGAAGACGCGCCGCTTGTCGACGTGATGACGGATAAAGCGACCGTCGAGATGACCTCGCCCGTCGCCGGCAAAGTCGTCTCCATCTACGGCGAACCGGGTGATATGGCTGCCGTTGGCGGTCCAAGTCAAGTCGAACGGCGCCGCAAAGATCGAAGTGCCGCCCGCCGCCGCGCCGCAAGCCAAGCCGCGCATCAAGGCGCAAGCCGGCTCGGTGTGGTCGGAAGAAGAAACGCAAGCCGCGATGTCGCAGAACGTACCGCCGGCTTCCAGCCGGCAAACAGAGAGCCGCCTGGAAGGCGGCGGTACGAGAGCCGTCGCGCGCCCTGAAGCACGCGAACCGGTCGCGCGCCAAGTTGGACCCGTTCAAGCATCGCCCGCAGTCCGCGCGCGCGCACAAAAGCTCGGCCTCGATCTCTCCCAGGTGCGCGGCACAGGCGAGGGCGGCCGCATCACGCACGATGATCTCGACGCCGTGCTTGTGCCTGCCGTCGCTTCGCGGCGCAGCGGCACGGCGCTCGCCGAAAAGAACGGCATCGAGCCGGTGAAAGTCATCGGCCTCCGCCGCAAGATCGCCGAGAAGATGCAGGACGCCAAGCGCCGCATCCCCCACTTCGCCTACGTCGAAGAAGCCGATCTCACTGAACTCGAAGAACTCCGCGCGCACCTGAACGCCACCAAACGCAGCGACCAGCCCAAATTGACATTGCTGCCGTTCCTGATGCGCGCGCTGGTGCTGGCTCTGCCGGACTTCCCGCAAATCAACGCCCGCTTCGATGACGACAACGGCGTCGTCTATCGCCACGAAAACGTCGATATCGGCATCGCCACCCAAACCGATAACGGCCTCATTGTGCCCGTCGTCCGTCACGCCGAAGCGCGTGACATCTGGGATAGCGCCCTCGAAGTGACGCGCCTCGCCAACGCTGTGCGCAACAACAGCGCTGCAAAGGACGAGCTCTCCGGCTCCACCATCACCATCACCTCGCTCGGCGCCTTGGGCGGCATCGTCACCACGCCGGTGATCAATCATCCAGAAGTGGCGATCATCGGCGTCAACAAGCTTGTCGAGCGCCCCGTGGTGAAGAACGGCGCCATCGTCGTCCGCAAGATGATGAACCTAAGCTCAAGCTTCGATCACCGCGTGGTCGACGGCTACGACGCCGCCGCCTTCATCCAGCGCGTGAAGGGGATGCTTGAGCATCCGGCGAGCTTGTTCTTGGATCGGTAGGAGCCGCTAGCGCGCCCGCAGCATCAGCGGATTGGGCGCCGGCTCGGCAACCTTGAAGAGCGTGTTGCGATCGCGATGGCGGAACGGCTCCACCGACTGCCCACGCACGACAAGCATGGTGTCGGAGATGTAGCTCCAGCTGCCATCGTCGTTGAATGTCACTTCGAGACGATAGGAGTCCGTGCGAAAGGCGTATTCCAGAAACGCCGTCGAGCAGATGCCGTACTCAGTCTGGCCGCGCTCGGCGCTCACCACCAGCGCCTTCGCATCCGCCGTCGCGTGGCCCGCCGCCATCGCAATTTGCCCGCGCGGGATCGCCAGTGTCTGCAGCACCAAGCCCGTGGCCGGCTCCCACAGCCAATAACCCACCTGATCATGGAACGTCGCCTCCTCATCGGTGGCGAGGATGTGCACGTGATAGCGTAAGCCATAGAAGAGCTGCGGCCCGTTGGCCTGCGCATCGATCGGCTGCATGTCGATGCGCTCAATGTATTCGCGCCGCTCCGGGCCTTCGGCTTTCGGATTGACGTCGACACCCTTCACGCCTTCCCACACGCCGGCCAGCCGCCGCAGCGGACCAAGGTTGGCCAGCGTGTCCGGATCGACGTCGTCCGGCTCGGTGAAAATGTCTTCGGGAAAATCTGCCATCGCCGCACCTCGCCGGCGCACTTTATCGCGTTCGCTTTACGCGTAAAGAATGACGATAGGCAGCGCGGGCGCCGTGGTGGTCAGGCGCGCACTCTGCAGCGCGCGGCGCTGTCGCGCGAGCGGCGCTTGCCAAAATCCAAAGTCCTCGCTCGATCCGGTGACCACGAACTTGCCATGCGTCGGGCAAATATAGCCGGGGTCGGTCGAGGGTGTGGCAAAGGTCTCGAGCGGCGCGGCGCAATCGGGACAGACGTGCTTCATCGTCGAAGAGGTGGCTCGGATCGATTGCAACATGATGCACCCCGGTGCTGCTCACTTCACCGGGCGGCAGGAAAGCACACCGCGTGTGAGGCGCCCTGCAATGCTCGATTCAGCTTCGCTTCAGCTGGCCGCTTCAAACCGCGCCAACCGTTCCGCCAACACGCGCGCTTCCGCCAGATCGCGCCCAGTCACCGCGTCCACCATCGAACGTCCCATCTTCGAGTTCGCCAGCTTCGGGCCAAGCACATGCGCGCCCCAAACGCCCAGCGGAATGACAGCAAGCCCGAAGGCGATATTCCAGGCGATGAATGTCGGCATAAAAGCCGAGACCGTGTAGAGGTTCACGCCCCACAAGCCCCAGAACACCACGATCACGAACGGGATCCACCACAGAAGCTGCCCGGTCAGAAACGCCCACTGAAACATCCGCGCGCGTTCCGCTCGCAGCGCTGCCAGCCGCTTCTGAATCTCCAGCACCGGCGCACTGAAATCGACGCGCGTCAGCCGCGCCCGCTCCATCAGCGTCACCGCGCCCATGGCGATGGTCCAAACGTCGAGCGTCAGTCCGGGGATGAAAAACTCCCAACGTCCCCAATTCGCCGCGAGAAATCCGCCGAAGCTCACGACGAACACTACATAGACGGCCAGCTCAAACCAACTCAGCCCGTCCGGCCGGCGCAGCTTCGTCAGCGCGCGTTCCGCGACCAGCTCGCGCATCAGCACGCGCTGGTTATCCAAGCTCTGTTGCAGCTTCTGATCGCGGCTCGCCCATTCGGCGCGGAGGTCTTCAAGCTCCATGACTTACTCCTTGTCGGGTGGCGCTAGCTGGCTTTGCAGCTTCGCTTTGATGCGGTTCAAACGGGTGGAGACATTGCTGGTGCTTGTGCCGAGCAGATCGGCGATTTCTGCGTGATCGAAGCCTTCGAGATAGAAGAGCATCAGGGCGCGATTGATTTCATCGAGCCCATCAATGAGGGCGCGCAGCTGCCGCGCCTGCTCCGTATCGGCATCGAACGCGCGATCGGCGACGTCGAACGCGAACTCCAGCGGCAGCGTCTCGCGGATGCGCCGGCCTTCGCGGCGGCGAAACGAAATCGCCGTGTTGGCGGCGACGCGATAGGCCCAGGTCGAAACGGAGGCACGACTGTCATAACTCGGAAAGGCGCGCCAAAGCTGGATCGCCATATCCTGCAAGAGGTCGCGCCGTTCTTCTCGGTCGCGGCAATAGATGTAGGCGACCTTATAGAGCAGCCGCTGCTGCCCCTGCAGAAGCGCCAGAAATTGCTTTTCGTCGCCGGCTTCCGGCATCGGTCTGGCCTTGGAGGGGAGGGCTGCGGCGCTCATCTGCAGTGTTAGTCGCCGCGCCTGCGGAAAACATCACAAACCCCCGGAAATTCTCATTTCGTTCGCGACCCCACAGGGACGTGACCGGCGTCATCTTCCCGCCCGCTTCGCGAGCGCCTATGGAGAGCCAGGGACAGTTAACGGCCGGTGCGAGAACGCGCCGAGGCAGGGGTGTGCGGAATGGCGGACATTTTCATTTCCTACGCCAGCGAGGACCGCAATCGCGTCCGCCCGCTCGCCGAAGCGCTGCAGTCGCGCGGCTTTAACATCTGGTGGGATCGCTCGCTCGCCGCGGGGCAGGACTACACCGCCATCATCGAGCGCGAACTCAACGGCGCGAAAGCCGTGATCGTTGTTTGGACCGCGGGCTCCGCCGCATCGACGTTCGTGCGCGATGAAGCGGGCCGCGCGCGCGACGAAGGCCGGCTGGTGCCGGTGATGCTGGACCAAGTGCAGATCCCGCTCGGCTTCGGCGCCTTCCAGGCTGAAGACTTCACCCGCTGGAACGGCGGCGCGGGCGCGCCGCAAATGCAGCTGCTCGAAGAAGTGCTGCGCGCCAAGCTCACTGGCCGCGACGTCGACGGCGCGCTCGTCGCGCGCAAACGCCGCAAGATGATGGCGCGCGTGCGCTTGGTTTCGGTGCTGACCGTGTTGGCGCTGATCATCGGCATCGCCGTCGGCGGCAAATATCTGTTTGCGCCGCCGGCGCGTCCCGATCCGCGCGCGCAGCTGCTTCAGCTTTTGGCGGACGGCCAGCTGACGCCGGAACAAGCCATCCAGCTCGCGCAATTGCTGGAGGCGGGTTCGCTGGGGGAAACCCAGCAAGCCAATTTGCAAAGCGGGGCGCCCAACGCCTCCAGCCCCGCGCCGATGGCTGATAGCGAGAGCGGCGCGGCTGCTGTTACGGAAGCGTCCTTCGACGCAACCGCCAGTGAAACTTATCAGCAAGCGTTCCAAGCGGTCGCACGTCATCCGGATGCGCAAGTGCGTCTGGCCGCTGTTCAACTGTCGCAGCCGCAGACTCGCGACGCCGCCATCCAAACCCTGTGGAGCTACGCGCAGGCGCATCCGGACGATCCGCTGCGTGATGATATCTACTTGCTCTGCGGCTCGGTCGGCGAAGCCAATGACAATCCGCTTGGCCAGCGTGCGCTGGAGCAGGCGACCAGCCTCGCGCCGGGCAACGCCAACGTCTGGCGCATGCTGTCGCGCTCTTTCCATCGCGTGAACCGCACGGCGGAAGCCGCCGCAGCAGCGCAAGTCAGCAACGGCCTGCAAGCGCAGCAGGCCGGCGACACCGCCGCGGCGGAGCAGAACCTGCAGGAAGCATTGCCCGCGCTGCAATCGTCGCCGGCGCTGAGTGCGCCCGTCGCATCTGAACTCGGCAACATCGCCGTCAGCCGGGGTGACTCCAACGCCGCCAGCGCCCGCTTTGCGCAAGCCTACAGCTTGCGTGAACAAGTGGCGCAGCAAGCGCCGAACTCCGCCGCCGCCCAGGCCATCGACGCCGACGCGCAGCAACTGGTGCGTTCGCTCGATCGCTCGGGCCGTACGCAGGAGGCCTGCCAGCGCCTGCAGCAAGCGCAGCAGCAGCACGATGTCGCCGCGCCCGATCAGGCGACGCTCGACCGCTGCCAGCGGGTGCTGCGCGCACCGCTGCGCGATCGCGTGCAACTGGCCCCGGCGCTGCGCGAACGTGCGACGGTGGCGCCCGCGCCAGCTGCGACTCCGTAATCTGGACCGCCGGCGCCCTCGCCGGCATTTTGGTGGAAGTTGCGAAGACCGCGGCCGTCGCCAGCACCGCGTGCCGGCGAGGGCGCCGGCGGTCCAGACTATGAAGGCTTCAGAAACAGCACCTTCGCTGCCCCGTAAGGGCGCTCATCCAGCGTCTCAAACCCATCGAGCACCGGCGTCTCATCCGCTGCGCACTCGAAGACGATCAGCGCACCGCTGGTGATCCATCCGCCCGCGCCTAAGCGCGCCAGCGCGGCCTCGCCCAGGCCGCGTTTGTACGGCGGATCGAGAAACACGAGGTCGAACGGCTCACCCAACCCTGCTGGCTTCACTCCCAGATCGGTCGCATCGCGTCGATGAATGCGTGTGTTGCCGAACAGGCCGAGCGCTTCAATGTTATCTCGTATCACGCCGCGAGCACCGGCATCGGTCTCCACGAACAGCGCAAACGCCGCACCGCGCGACATCGCCTCCAGCCCCAAAGCGCCCGTGCCTGCGAAGAGATCAAGCACGCGCCGCCCGTCCAAACCCGGAGACCATGCTGCATGCGCGAGCACGTTGAACAGCGCCTCACGCGCGCGATCGCTGGTCGGGCGCGTATCGCGTCCTTCCGGCGCGGCTATCGCACGCCCTTTGAACTTGCCGCCGACAATCCGCATGGCGCCGTTTCAACGTCCTCGCTCGATCGCCATATATCGCTGATCGAGCACTCGCTTGACGCCTATCTCACGCTTCGTGAATAAGGGCGACCCTTTGAGCAGGAGCCGCCCCGCGTGGAGAGCCTTTCCGCTGAATTTGCGAACATCTTTGCTCCCGAACACGCGGTTGCAAGCATCACAGCTCTTTTCTCCGTTGTCCTGATCGATCTCGCTCTGGCGGGCGACAACGCTGTGGCCGTAGGCCTCGCCGCGTCAGCCCTGCCGCCCAAGCAACGCCGCGAGGCGATCTTCTGGGGCATCGTCGTCGCGCTCGTGTTGCGCATCGTCTTCGCCACCATCACCCAGCAATTGCTCGAGTTTCACGGCGTCTTGTTCGCCGGCGGTTTGCTGCTGTTCTGGGTCGCCTGGCGCATGTGGCAAGACGTGAAGTCCCACCACGCCATCAGCGCCGAGGAGGGCGCTGCCGGGGAACACAACGTCGAGCGCATCACCAGCGGCGGCAAGAAGCCCAAGACGTTTATGAGCGCGTTGCTCACCATCATTATCGCCGATGTCTCCATGTCGCTCGATAACGTGCTCGCTGTCGCCGCTGTCGCCCGGCACAACCAAGTCATCATGTGGTTTGGCTTGGTGCTCTCGGTGCTGCTGATGGGCGTCGCCGCCTCGATCATTGCGCGCGTGATTGATCGCTATCGCTGGATCGCCATCATCGGCATTCTCATCATCGTCTTCGTCGGGGCCCGCATGATCTGGGAAGACAGCCACTATTTCTGGCCGGCCTACTTCCCTGCGATTCCGAGGTTCCTCGGCGGCCACGCCGCCTAATCGCGGCCCAGTTGCTCCTTCAGCACTTTGCGCGGAATTTCCTCCACCGCGCCCGGCGCCAGCGTGCCCAGCTGAAACGGCCCGTAGGCAATGCGTATGAGCCGGTTCACTTTGAGCCCGAGCGCCTCCAGCACGCGCCGCACCTCGCGGTTCTTGCCCTCGGTGATCGCCATGGTGATCCATGAGTTCGCGGCGCTGCGTTCGAGCTTCGCTTCGATCGGCCCATAGCGCACGCCGTCAACAGTGATGCCGTTCTTGAGCTGGTCCAACTCGGCTTGCTCGACGCGCCCATAGGCGCGCGCCCGATAGCGCCTTAGCCAGCCGTTCGACGGCAGCTCCAGGCGCCGCGCCAAGGCGCCGTCATTGGTCAAGAGCAGCAGGCCTTCGGAATTGAGGTCGAGCCGTCCGACCGAGATCACCCGCGGCAAGTCCTTTGGCAGATGATCGAACACCGTATTCCTGCCCGCCGGATCGCGATGAGTCGTCACCAGCCCAGCCGGCTTGTGATAACGCCAGAGCCGCGTCGCCTCCGCGGCGCCCACCGGCTTGCCGTCCACACTGATCTTGTCCTTGCCCGTGACCTTCACCGCGGGCGTATCCAGCGTCTTGCCGTTAAGCTTCACCCGGCCCTCGGCGATCAGCCGCTCCGCGTCCCGGCGCGAGCAAACGCCGGCGCGCGCCAAGAACTTGGCAATGCGCTCACTGTCCGCGCTAGAAGGGTCTTGAGAGGCAGCCATGTTCGCCGTGATCTATCGTTGGCAGGTCGTACCAGGGCTTGAAGCGCAATTCGAGGAGGGGTGGCGTCGCGGCACCGAACGCATCGCCACGGAATTCGGCGGCTGGGGTTCGCGTCTGCATAGAACTGGCGAGGGCGTTTACGTCGCCTACGCGCAATGGCCTGACGAGGCGACCTGGAAGAAGGCCATGCAAACCCGGATGCACCATTCCGACGACGAAGCCCGCGAAAAGTATCGCTCGGCCATCGTGCCCGGCACCTTCGAGACGCTCGCCGCCGGCCCGGTCGTCGCCGATCTGCTCGAACTTCGTCGCCCATGAGCGACGAAACCAACTTCTCCCTCCCCGCGAGGGGAGGGTGTTGCGATACTTGTTTCGCAACGGGTGGGGGGGCGGTGCGTGCATCCCACCCGTCACGCGCTGCTTCGCATCACGTGACACCCTCCCTTGCAAGGGAGGGATGATGAGCGACGAGGATCATATGAGCCGCGCTTTGGCTCTGGCGGTCGCCGCCGGCGGCGCAGGCGAGACGCCGGTCGGTTGCGTGATTGTCGATGGCGGCGGCGAGATCGTCGCCGAAGGCGCCAACGCGCCGATCGCCACGCACGATCCCACCGCACACGCCGAGATCGTGGCGCTGCGTCAAGCAGCGGCGGCGCTCCAAAACTATCGTCTCAAGCCTGGTCTGACGCTTTACGTAACGCTCGAACCTTGCGCCATGTGCGCCGCCGCCATCTCGAACGCCCGCATCGCGCGCCTGGTTTACGGCGCCTCCGATCCCAAAGGCGGCGGCGTGGCGCACGGCAGCCGTGTCTTCGAGCAATCGACGTGTCATTGGAAGCCCGCCATCACCAGCGGCGTCTGCGCGGAGGCGGCCAGCAAGCTCTTGAAGGATTTCTTTCGTTCAAAAAGATAACCGTCATTCCGGCCGACCGAAGGGAGAGCCGGAACCCAGGAGCAACAAGCGCTTGTGTTTGCGACTCCTGGGTTCCGGATCGCGCTCCGTGCGTCCGGAATGACGGAAGAGGAAAATTGATGACGCTTCCCGAAACCCAAACCCTCTATTTCGAAGACCTCTCCATCGGCATGCGCGAGAGCTACGCGAAAGAGGTGAAATCCTCCGATGTCGTCGGCTTTGCCGAGATCAGCGGCGACCGCAATCCGATCCATCTTTCAGAACACTTCGCCGCCAAGACCCCGTTCGGCGGCCGCATCGCGCACGGCCTCTACACCGCAAGCCTCATCTCCGCCGTTATCGGCACGCGCTTGCCGGGCCCCGGCGCCATCTACATTTCCCAGACCCTGCGCTTCCTTGCGCCGGTGCGCATCGGCGACACGGTGATCGCCAGCGTCGAGATCGTCGAGCTGAGCGAGAAGGGCAGACGCGGCAAGTTGCGCTGCGAATGTCGGGTTGGCGAGACGCTGGTGCTCGAAGGCGAGGCGGAAGTCAAAGTACCGGCGCGGGAAACCTAATTCGTCATCCTGGGCACGCGGAGCGTGACCGCGATCCAGGGGATCGTAGAGCGCAGTGCGTGTTGCCCCTGGGTCCCGGCCGTGCTGCGCACGTCCAGGATGACGGTGTCACCGCTCCACCAACGCCAGCCGCGCTTGGATCACATCCTGCGTCATTTGCGCCTTGAGCGCTTCGACATCCTCGAACTTCGCCTCGTCGCGCAGGAATGCAATCATCTCCACCTCGATCGTCTTGCCGTAGAGGTCGCCGCTGAAATCCAGGAGATGCGCCTCCAACAGTGGCTCGGGCAAAACGCCAACCGTCGGGTTCACGCCGACGCTCGCGACGCCCGGCAGCAACACGCCATCGCCCAAGTCAATGCGCACCGCGTACACGCCCAAGCGCGGCCGCACATACTCACCCAGCGCCACATTCACCGTCGGAAATCCGAATCCGGCGCCGCGCTGGAACCCCCGCACCACCTCGCCCTCGATAGCCCAAGGTCGTGTGAGCAGCGCGGCCGCGGCCGTCACATCGCCTGCGGCGATGGCCTCACGAATGGCGGAGGAAGAGATGACTTCCCCGCCGCTGGCGACAGGCGACACTGCTTCAACCGTGAAACCAAGCGATGCGCCATAAGCGGTCAGCTTTTCAACGTCGCCGGCGCGGCCTTTGCCGAAGCGGAAATCGCGGCCGACGCTGACATGCGAAACACCCAGCACATCGCGCAGGATACGCTCGGCGAAATCTCGATCGCTGGTTTGCGCCATGGCGGCGTCGAAGCCGAGTTCAAACACCTCGACGACGCCGCATTCCGCCAAGGCGCGTGCGCGCTGCGCCGGTGTTTGCAGGCGAAAGGCCGGCGCGTCCGGGTTGAAGAAGCGGCGCGGATGCGGCTCGAACACCGCTGCACCCAGCGCCGCGCCAATCTGCTGCGCGACCGCGCGCGCCGACGCAATCACCGCTTGGTGCCCCCGATGCACGCCGTCGAAATTGCCGAGCGCAATCGCCGCGCCGCGCGCGTCGTTTGGAACCGATGTTTGTGAGCTGTCCGTTTCCATCCGTTCACAAAGTCTTGCGTTCAGCGCGCCAAAACCGCCGCGTCTATTGCCAAACCGTATCCGCGCGCGCTCTCGCGAGGCTGGCGTTCACGCATACTTAAGCGCTGCTTTACCGAAAATTCCGAGGTGTTTGCTATCGGTCATTACCACACGGCGCAAAAAAAGCCGGTAACGCTCGCCGCTGGACCGTCGCACCCCGGTCCAGCGGCGCGCCGCTACCAGAAGCCGTGGGTAAGGCGGGAGAACCCATGTCTGTTTCTATGTCGATGCCGATCCTCATCGTGGATGACTACAACACGATGATCCGCATCATGCGCAACCTTCTGCGCCAGCTGGGCTTCTCCAATATCGACGAAGCGAACGACGGCCGGGCCGCGCTCGCAAAGATGCAAACCAAGCAATACGCGCTGGTCATCTCCGATTTCAGCATGGCCCCGATGACGGGCCTGGAATTTCTGCAAAGCATCCGCGCCGACGAACGCTTCGCCGAAACGCCTTTCGTGATGCTCGCCAACGACAACGATGAAGGCGCCGCCGCCGAGCAGCGCGCAGGCGCATCCTCCTACATCGTCAAGCCGTTCACGGCGCAGTCGTTGAAGCAAAAACTCGTGCCGGTCATCGGCGCGTTTTAAACCGCCGTCTGCCCGCCATCGATCACGATCGTCTGTCCCGTCGTGAACGCGCCCGCCGGGGCCGCGAGATAGACCGCCATCCCCGCGATCTCATCCGCCTCACCGATGCGCCGCAACGGCGCGCGATCGGTTGAGCGTTTCAAGATTTCCGGATTGTCCCAAAGCGCCTTGGCGAAATCCGTTTTGATCAGACCCGGCGCGATCGTATTCACGCGCACATTGTCCGGCCCGAACTCCGCCGCCAGATTGCGCGCCAGCTGCATGTCCGCTGCCTTCGAGATCGCGTAGGCGCCCAAGACTTCCGTTCCGCGCAGACCGCCGATCGACGACACGATGATGATCGAGCCATCGCGCCGCGCGCGCATCGCCGGCGCCACCATCTGAATGAGCCAGTGGTTCGAGACGATGTTGTTCTGCAGGATCTTGTTGAACTGATCGTCGGCCATATTGCCCATCGGGCCGAAATACGGGTTCGACGCCGCGTTGCAGACCAGGATGTCGATCTTGCCGAATGCGCGCTCTGTCTCTGTAACCAGGTTCTGCAGCGCTTCTTTCACGGCGATGTTGCAGGGGATGGAGATTGCGGCTTTCCGCCCCACCGCCGCGTTGATCTCCGCCACCGCCGCCTCGCACGCATCGGCCTTGCGCGACGAGACGACCACATTGGCGCCATGTTCAGCGAGCCTGTGCGCGATCGCCTTGCCGATGCCGCGCGAGGACCCCGTGACAATGGCGCTCTTGCCGGAAAGATCGAACAGATTGGCCATGAAACCCGCTCCGAAGACCCATTTTGTTGCGTGATTGCCACTCTAGGCGTCGCGGCGCGCGCCGGTCTAGGTTGACGTCGGAGGAGGGCCGATGACGCGTTCCCTTTGGCTCGGGTTTTGTTGCGTGGCGGCGCTCGCTGCCTGCACGCAGCCGGCGCGGCCGACGGCGCAAAACCAGGCTGCTTGCGCGGACGAACACACCGCCCCGGACGCGCGCATCCCTGCCTGCGATGCGGTCATTGAGAACAGCGAGTCGACGCCCGCCGAACGGATCGAAGCCCAAGCCCATCGCGGCGCCGCCCATCGCGCCGACGGCGACGTGACGCCGGCGCTGCGCGATTTCGAAGCTGTATTGCGCGCCGATGGAAACAACGCCGAAGCGCTCGAAGGCCGCGCCGCGATTCTCTTGGCCAGTGGCCAACTCGATGCGGTCGAGCCGTTGGTGGATCGCCTCATCGCCACCAACGCGCGGCTCGACAGCGCCAACTTCATGAAGGGCGACATTGCGCTCTCGCGCGCCGACTACGCCGGCGCCGTCACCTTCTACGACACCGCCCTGCAGCTCAACGGCCATCTGCCATTGGCGCTCGCGCATCGCGGCCGCGCCAAGCAGCACTTGAACGACGAACTCGGCGCGCTCGCCGACTACAACGCCGCCATCCGCATGGATGCGACACTCTCCGATCCGCGCTCCGGCCGCTGTTGGATCAATCTGCTGCGCAACCAGAATCTCGACATCGCCCGCACCGACGCCGAAACCGCCGTCGCCGCCGACCCGCGCAATGTTGAAGGCCAAATCTGCCGCGGCGTGCTGCAGCTCCGGGGCGAGGAATGGTCGCTGGCGCGCGCCTCCTTCGATGCGGCGCTGGTGGTCGAGCCCGGCAACCCCACGGCGCTCTTCGGCCGCGGCGTCGCCCGCCGTCGGGGCGGCGACGGCGACGGGACCCGCGACATGAACCAGGCCCGCGACTTCGACCACCACATCGGCGAACAATTCGATCACCTGGGCGTGACGACCTACTGAGCCCCTGGCGTCGAGAAAAACTTGCAGGACCAATGTCGGGCCCCAAAAAGCCGGTTCGTCGTTCCGACAAGCCGCCGCTAGGGCCGGCCAGGAGAGAGACCCATGCGCGTGATGGTGTTCGCGAAAATGATGGAAGAGCTCAAAATGGACGGCCCGCCCACGGCTGAGCAGCTGGAAGCCTTCGCGGCCATGGATCGTTTCACCGAGGAGCTGGTCCAGGCGGGGGTGTTCGTCGCGGCGGCCGGCCTGAAAAACGACGCCCAATGCAAGCGCGTGCTCTTCGATGGCCCCCGCAAGACCGTCATCGATGGCCCGTTCACCGAGACCAAGGAGATCGTCGCGGGCTTTTCGATCTGGCAGGTCAAGGACATGGACGAAGCCATGGCCTGGGCCATGCGCGCCCCCAACGGCACGGGCGGCAAGTGTGAAATGGAAATCCGCCCCTTCTTCGAAGCCGAGGATCTGGGCGCGTTCATCACCGAGGAAGAGCGCGCAAACCCCCGCACCGGCGACCGCGGCAAACTCGGCGTCGCTTAAGGACCATCGCTCGGAAACCCTTCTCCTCCTGCGGAGGAGAAGGTGGCCCGAAGGGCCGGATGAGGAGGCGTGCGCCTCAGTTTTTCCAACGCACCGACATAGGCACACTGCCGCTGCAGCGTCGTCAGCGTTGCTTCGCCGGCGCCTTGCGCGAAGTACGTTTCGCTGCCGCTGCATCCGACAACTCAATCCAAGTCGGCGCGTGATCACTGGTCTTCTCCCATTCGCGCACCTCGCGATCGACCCCGCCCGCAACCAAGCGCTTCGCCACATCCGGGCTCAACAACAAATGATCGATGCGCAGCCCCGCATTGCGCGCGTACGCGTTCCGGAAATAATCCCAGAACGTATAAACGCGCTTGTCGCCATAGAGCGTGCGGATCGCATCGGTCCAGCCCTGCGCCAGCAGCATCGCGTAAGCCTCGCGCACTTCATGGCGGAAGAGGGCGTCGTCTACCCAACGCTCAGGCTTGTAAAGATCAAGCTCCGTCGGCATCACGTTGTAATCGCCGATCAACGCTGTCGGCTTGCCCGACGCCATCAATTTCTTCGCATGCAGAATGAGCCGCGCGAACCAGCGCAATTTGTACTCGAACTTCGGCCCCGGATACGGATTGCCGTTGGGCATATACAAACACCCGATCGTCAGCCCCGCGATCTCCGCCTCGATGTAGCGGCTATGCAGATCATCCGCATCGCCCGGCAACCCGCGCCGCGTCTCCACCGGCAACGCCGCGCGCGCCAGAATGGCGACGCCATTCCAACTCTTCTGCCCGTGCCAAATCGCCTGATAGCCGGCGGCGTTGATCTCCTCGATCGGAAACCGCTCATCCGGCGCCTTCAGTTCCTGCAGACAAACCACGTCCGGCGACGCTTGCTCGAGCCACCGCAGCAGCACCGAAAGCCGCCCGTTGATGCCGTTGACGTTGTAGGTGGCGATCTTCATGGGGGCAGGCGATCCGGGATCCAGAGGATAAAGTCTGACGTTTCCCGGCCAAGCTCAACCGCATCGCGAGATGCGTTTGAGCGCAGAGCCGGGACCCAGAGCCACAAAATCCAGCGTTTGATGCTCTGGATCCCGGCCCTCGCCCCGCCTGCGCGGGGCATTCGGCCGGGAAGCGACGGAGGGATAGAATGAAACTTATCCGACCGCATTCCCGCCGCGCGTAAACTCCTCCCATCTCCAGCACGGGAGGCTCCGGTACCAAAGCCGATAGCGCGGGAGATGCGGTTTGAACGTGATGCGATGTGAAGCGGCGACGTGAAGCATTTCAGCTTCGGGGAGAAGAAAGAAACCCGAAGACCTCCGCCGGGATTTGGCTCGGCGTTGCACGTCAGCCGGGAACGTGAAGCCAGGCGCTAAGAACGGTTCGGGAATCCCAGCGTCGTGAGCGGTCGGTCTGTGAAGAGCAGCAGCGGGAGAAGGTCCGCGCCGATCCTTGTTTCAACGCGCAAGCGTTGAGAGCTCACCTGTCCGCAAACGCATGGCCGCCCAAGCGATCCTAGAACGCCTCAAGCTTCCGCCGGCTGCACCAACAAACCGCGCAGGGCGCGCTTCGGCAAACCCAACACGAATTTAGTTTCTTGAAGCTTCACCCGAAGCGCGTCCTGCTCTCCCATCCTCGGAAACGCATCGCGTTGTCCGGCTAGGCCAACGCGCGCATCACGTAAGCCGCACTAACCCCCTCGGCGGCGAACGCGGTTTCGACCTTCGCGAGATCAACCTTGCCGCCCGTCCACAGCGCTTCGCCATGCATGCCCGAAGCGATGAACACGCAATCCAATCCCTGCGCCTCTGCGCCGCGCACATCGGTGCCAACACCATCGCCGATCGCCAGGATGCGCGCCTTGTCGATCGCCTTGCCGGCAACGCCCGCGAGTTCGCGATACGCCAGCTCATAAATCGGCGCATACGGCTTGCCTGCCATAACCACGCGCCCGCCCATCTCGGCATAGTCGCGCGCCACAGCACCCGCGCACCAGATCATCTTCTCGCCGAACTGCACGACAATGTCCGGATTGGCGCAGAGCATCTCCAAATCGCGCGCCCGTGCTTGCTCGCAAATCTCAACGTAATCCGCCGGCGTCTCGTCATCGCTGACCAAGCCGGAAATGCCGACGAACGCCGCTTCGCTCAAAGGCGCATCAACGAGCCCCAGGCCTTCCCACAACGTGGAATCATATCCAGGCGGCTCGATGCGATAGATCGGCCCAGGCGCGCGCGCAGCCAGCTCAGCACGAATGGCATCGCCTGACGTAACGATCGCGTCCCACGCATCGCGCGGAAAACCCATGCGCTCGAGTTGCCGCGGAATGGGCCCGCGCGGCTTCGGCACATTGGTGATGACGATCACATGCTTGCCCGCCGCCCGAAACCGCGCCAGCGCCGGCCCCGCAAGCGGGTAGGGCGTGCGCCCATTATGCAAAACACCCCACGCATCGCAGAGGATCGCATCATAGCGGTCGGCGATGTCGTCCAAGTTGTCGATCAGGATCATCTACAAGGCACCGTCATTCCGGACGCGCGTAGCGCGATCCGGAACCCAGGGGCAACACCCTCGCTCCACGATCCTCTGGGTTCCGGGGTCTCGCTTCGCGAGCCCCGGAATGACGAAGGGCGTTTGGCGCTAAGCGACTCTTCCAGCCTGCGTCGCTGTCGGGCGCTTCATGTAGAAGTCGCGCGGCGGCGCGGTTTCCTCCATGAGGCTTTCCTTGATCGCGCGCGGCGTCCCGAACAGGTGGCCCTGACCGTACGGCACATCGAGATCGAGCACCTCAAGCACGGCGTCTTCGCTCTCGATCCGCTCGGCGATCAAGTCGACGCCATAGCGTTGAAACACTGCCGCGATGTCGGCGGCCGCAATTTCGCGCGTGATCGCCGACTTCGGCCGAATGCCACCACGAACAACTTGATCGACCAAAGTGCGCGCCGGAATCTTCGCATAGCGCACGCCGGAGCGTTCGAGATCCGGCAGATCAATCTCGGCGCTGGTGATCTTGTCGATGGAGAAGCGGAAGCCCAAATCGACCAGCTTCGCCATCGCCCGCGCCTCGATCGAGGTGCGGTTCTCGAACAATTCCTGCGGGATTTCGAAGATCACGCTGCCCGCCAGATCGCGGTTCTCGCGCATGAAATCCAGGAATTGCGGGAAGAAATGCTCATCCGCCAAAGCGCTCGGCGAGATGTTGCAGAAGATGCCGACACGGCGATCCTGCTTCATCAGCTTGCGCACGATCTGCACGCAGCGGAACAGCAGCACGTTGTCGATGGTCGCCATCAAGCCCGCTTGCTCGGCGGCGGGAATGAATTCCTGCGGCAGGATGATGCGGCCGTTGGCGTCCTTCAAACGCGTGAAGCCTTCGTAGTACGCCGTTTTGCGCTGCGGCAGTTGCACAATCGGCTGCAGATAAAGCTCGACGCGGTTCTCCATCAGCGCTTCGCGCACCAAATCCATGGGCCCGTTTGGCGAGGTGGCATTGATCGGTGTGATGTTGCCGGCGGTCTGAATATTCGCCAACCGCGCATCCATCGCCGCGCCCAGCTTGTCGACGATCTGTTCGATCATGCGCAGCTCAAGCGGCGCGCTTGCACCCGTCACACTCGTCTCGATCTGCTGCGGCTGCGCCGGCGCGGCGAAGGCGACTTGCGCCTCGATCTGATCGAGGCGCGTCTGCACCGCATCGATGTCCGCCGTCACTTCGCGGTGCGCAGTGCGCAGCCGCTCCATGTCGCCCTTGATCTTACGTTCGGTCCCCGCGATGCGGCCAACTGCGGAACTTGCTGTGATCCCCGCATGCGTGATGGCGCATGCGGAGAAAAGCGCGATGCCGCCGAGGAAGGCGCCGCCCGTATCCTGGCCGCCCACCTGGTTCAGCGCGATGCCGACTGTGGCCGAGATCGTCGCGTAAGCGAGATAAAGCAGGATGTGCGTGATGATGGGCATAAATTGCCGTCCCGAATCTCAAGTAAGCCATGGGACAAGCGCGGCAGTTGCTGACTCCTTAACGGCGGCGGCGTTCAGTGCGACAGAAACAATTGCGCCGCCTGAACGAGATAGACAGCGCCCAGCGCCGTCACGATCCAGCGCGTGTATTTCAGGAAGTTCACATCGGAGAGCCGTTCAAGGATGCGCCCGCCGAACACCGCGCCCAGCATCGCGAGCGGCGTCGCCAGCACGAAGAACCACCAGGGCGGCAAGCCCGATGATTGCACACGCGCAAAGAGCGGCACGCCGTAGAACACCATTTTCACGCTGTGACTGAACGCTTGCGTCGCCGCCTTGGTGGAGACGATCTGATGGCGCGTCATATCGGTGCGCACAAAGAACACGTCGAGCAGCGGCCCGGCGACGCCCGCGAGCACGTTCAAACCGGTGACGCCCAGTCCGCACAGAAACGCATGCGCGGGCTTTGCCGCGTCGAGATGGAAGCGCTCCTTCGGCAGCCAGGCGAGACCCGGTATGAGGCCAAGCAGCAGATACACCCACGACTTGGTCGGCGAATACGTCACCCACGCAAGCGCGCCGGCGACCAGCGCCGAGCCCAGCCCGTACATAAGAATGATGCGCCACTGGATGAAGCGCCGATGCAGAATAGCGCGCCAGCCGTTCGACACGAACTGCACCGCGCCGTGCGTCACCATCGCCGCGGCGACGGGCAGGGCGAGCGCAAGCCCGCCCATCAGCATCAGCCCGCCAGCCATGCCAAAAACGCCCGACACCGTGGAAGTGACGAGCACAAGAACCAGCAAGAGAACATGCGTCATGCACGGCCTCCCGCATTGCGAATTGCGAGCGAAATCACGCACGCCTCCTATGATTCATGTTGGAGAACGGCGCGGCGGGGAGCGCCCCGGATGGCCGCAAGCAAGCGGCGTTCGCGTCAGTGTTTCGTGTACGCCCGTTTGATTGCGCTTGCAATTCGGCCGCGCGTGAATCCTCTTCGTCAATCCGGGCGCGGGTGCGTAGCTGGGATCCAGGGCAACATCCTGGTTGCCGGCTGCCAATGGCCTATCAGGAAAGGAGGCGGTGATGCGATCTCCAGGGGTGCTCGCGGGTGCGCTCGTATTGTTGCTGGGCGTGCCGCTCGCCATCGTGGCTGCGTCAGTGTTTGAGGGCGGCGCGCCGATCGTCATTCACGCTGCGCTCGGCGTAAGCTTTCTCCTGTTCGCCCGCGCGGCGCTCGATTTCAAACTGCCCCTATGGATTTCCGCGCCGGCCTGTGTGGCGATTGGCGTCCTCGCCATCATCTTCCTGCTGCAGGGCGCGAGCGATCTTTTTCATTCGGATGATCTGGGGCGTCTGGCTTACGGCGTCTTGGGGCAACGGCTGGAAAAGATTCTGGGATACGCGTTCTTGCTGTGGTGCTTGGCGATCCTCTGCCTGGCCTCCGGAGGAAGCGCGAGAGTCGTTGGCGCCATCGTCCTTGCGATCGTCGCCTGCGCCGAGATTTACGGCCTGGCCATCGCGCTCGGCGGCGCTCAAACGCCGGAATGGCTGAAGCTGCTCTACCTTCCGACCTTCGTTTGGTTGGCCCTTGAGGGCGCGAAGCGCCGCTTCCCCAATGCCGGTTGAGGCGGCTGGGTCCCGCCGCAGCATGAGCGGTGTTGATCGGTGCGGCAACCAACGGGCATTGTCGCTAGCGATACGCCGCCAGCCGCGCTTCCAGCCCCGCCTTCACCGCGGGCCACTCCTCGCGCAACACCGCGTACCAAGCGTTGTCGCGCCACGTGCCGTCTGGTCTCCGCACCGCATGCCGGTGAAAGCCTTCGAACTTCGCGCCCATCTTCTCCATCGCGCGGCGCGAGCGGGCGTTGATGGCGTCGGTCTTCTGATCGATGCGCTCGGCGCCCCTGTCGAAGGCGTGGCCGAACAGCAGCAGCTTCGACGCCGGATTGATCGACGTGCCTTGCGACTCCGGCCGATACCAGGTGCCGCCAATCTCGACGCCGGAATGCTCGGGGCGGATGTTCAGATAGCAGGACTGGCCGACGATCGTGCCGCTCGGATCAATCACCGCGTGCGGCATCCAGCGCCCCGCGGCTTGCTCGCCGCGGATGAAGGCGAAATAAGCGTCGAAGCCTTGCGCCATGTTGAAGGGCTGCAGCTTGAACACCGCCGGATCGGCGCCGGCGGCCTTCAGGCCCTCATAGTGGCGATCCTCCATCGGCTCGAGGCGCACGAAGGCGTTCTCCAGGACCTTATGTTCGAGCTTCATCGCGCCTCCGGCGGCTTTCGCAGCGGCAAGTTTGATCGGCCGCATTGCGAGCTTGCGCGCGGAGCCTTAGCGTAGCCGTCAAAGTCGAGCCAGACGCCGGGAGATCAACATGTATTTCGAACATAGCGACAAGACGAAAGCATGGATCGACCGCATCGAGCGCTTCATGGCCGATCACATCGTCCCGGCCGTGCCGACCTACGAGGCGCAGCAGAAAGAGGGCGGCCGCTGGAAAGTGATCCAGGTGGTCGAAGACCTGAAAGTGAAGGCCAAGAAGGAAGGCCTCTGGAATTTCTTCATGCCGCCGTCGAGCGGGCATCCGAAGGTCGACGACACCTTCAAGTTCGAAGGCGAGCAGCTCACCAATCTGGAATACGCGCCGCTTGCCGAAATCATGGGCCGCGTCGGCTTCGCGTCGGAAGTGTTCAATTGCTCCGCGCCCGACACCGGCAACATGGAAGTGCTGGAGCGCTATGGCACCGCCGCGCACAAGGATCGCTGGCTGAAGCCGCTGATGAACGGCGAAATCCGCTCTGCGTTCCTGATGACAGAGCCGGCGGTGGCGTCATCGGATGCGACGAACATCCAGTGCGAGATCAAGCGCGACGGCAATGACTACGTCATCAATGGCCGCAAATGGTGGTCGAGCGGCGCCGGCGATCCGCGCTGCAAGGTCGCCATCCTGATGGGCAAGACCAATCCGGATAACCCCAAGCACAGTCAGCAAAGCCAAGTGCTGGTGCCGTTGGACGCGAAGGGCGTGAACATTCTCCGCCCGCTCACCGTGTTCGGTTACGACGACGCCCCGCACGGCCACATGGAGATCGAACTCAAAGACGTGCGCGTGCCGGTTGAGAATATTCTGCTGGGCGAGGGCCGCGGTTTCGAGATCGCCCAGGGCCGCTTGGGTCCGGGCCGCATCCACCATTGCATGCGCACGATCGGCGCGGCGGAAATGGCGCTCGCCGCGCTCTGCAAGCGCATCACCACACGCGTCGCCTTCGGCAAAACCATCGCCGAACACAGCGTCTGGGAGCAACGCATCGCCGAAGCGCGCGCCGATATCGAGATGAACCGGCTCTTGTGCCTGAAGGCCGCGTACATGATGGACGTCGCCGGCAACAAGGTCGCCAAGAATGAGATCGCTATGATCAAGCTCACCGCGCCGCGCATGGCGCTGAAGATCATCGACGACGCCATCCAAGCCCACGGCGGCGCCGGTGTGTGCCAAGACTTCGGCCTGGCGAAAAGCTACGCCGGCATCCGCACGCTGCGGCTCGCCGATGGTCCGGACGAAGTGCACGCGCGCTCTATCGCGCTGAACGAGCTGTCCAAATACGGCTGGACCGGCAAGCGCGCGAAGACGGAAGGCGAGAGCCTGCCCGGCATGCGTTGATGATCCTTGCGTGGATTCTAAACGCGCTGGCGCTTGCAGCGGGCGCGTTGCTCGGCGCGCGCGGGCTTCTCGACCCGAAGTGGGCGCAAAAGCTCGTCCGGCTGAAACCGGACGAGCAGGGCGGCGGCTTCGCCGAGTTTCGCGCCACTTACGGCGGGCTATTTGCGGCGATGCATGCGGCGGCGCTGGTATTCACGCTGAAATGGGTCATGGGCGGAGAGTTCGTGCTCGGCGTCGCCGCGACCGGCGCATCCGGCGTGATCGCTGCCGGCTGGGCGGGCGCTTGCTTCGGGCGCATGCTCGCCATGTGGCGTGATGGCGCGCGCACGCGCTTCAATGAGATTTCAGCGCTGATCGAAGCCGCCATGGCGCTCGCCATCGGCGGCCCGTGGCTGCTTTGGTTGGCCGGCTTGAACTAGGCTTTGCCGAGAAACACAAACGCGGCGCCCGCGGCGATCAGCGCGAAGCCGATAAAGTGGTTCCAGCCCAACGGCTCCTTCAGCACCAGCCACGAAAAGCCGACGAACACGATGAGCGTGATGACTTCCTGCATCGTCTTCAACTGCGCGGTTGAATAGACCGCACGCCCGATCCGGTTGGCAGGCACGGCGAGGCAATACTCAAAGAAGGCGATGCCCCACGACACAATGATGGCGAGCAGGAGCGGCGTCGAGCGGAACTTCAGATGCCCGTACCACGCGAAGGTCATGAACACGTTCGAGGCGATCAGCATGAGGATGGGCGCGATCTGGGGCGAGGTGAGAGAGGGCATCGACGCTCCGTATCTTGGACCGCCGGCGCCTCGCCGGCGGCTGCTGTTTCAATCGCAGAGACCGCTCCGGATCAAGCATCACCGCCGGCGAGGCGCCGGCGGTCCAAGACCCAGAAATCGTTGATGCTCATATCCGCGCGCGTCGCCCAGGTCCCCACACGCAAGCCGCAGTGCGCCGGATCGAACGTTTCGCGCGTGACCAGAACAGTATTCGTCGGTGTCTCCTCGATGCGCACCTCGCGTACGGCGAAGGGTAGCGCATCATCCTTCACGAACGCGGATAGCTTCAGCCAGAAGCACGCCCCCAGCGCTTCCGTGGTCGGATCGCCCTGGAACGTCATGATCTGCGACAGGCGCGCCGGCTCGCGCTCCCGAAAGAAGTCGATCAGCGGATCGTCTTCGCGCAGATGCAGCGTGTGATCGACGGCTTCATCGATCCATTGATGCCAGCGCTGCTTCACCTGCTCGAACGGCGCGGCGGAATTGGTGTCAGAGAATTTGAAGCTCGCGAGCGGATCGAGCCGCACCGTGACGAACTCATTGTGTCCGTGGGGGATCGCGCATTTGGGGCTTTGCGTCGCCAACAGCCGGTGCGCCATCGCGTAGCGACGGGTGAATTCCAGAGCAGCCATGTCATTTCCTCGGGCACTCCCGCAGCACAGACGGACGCCCGCGCGAGGCCTTAACGGAAAACAGGCGGCGCTGGAAGGACGCTGCCCGTTCAAAATCCGTTGCGGAAAGCGCGCTATTTGCCGTCGTACGGATCGCCGTGCTGCTCCCAAACGGGATCGCCTAAATTGACGTTCTCCGGCGAAGCGAAAGCGCCAACACCAGCGCCAATAATCGCGCCCGGAATGGCGCCGATGCCGCCGGCCACAAGGCCGACGCCGCCGCCAATCGCCGCGCCAGACGCCATACGATCGCCGGTCTGCGTGCCGCACGCCGCCAACAGCGCCGCGGCCGCACAAGCTACAAGAATCTTGTTCATGATCCTCTCCCAAGTCGATGACGGCCAATGAAGCGCTGAAATCGCGGGCATTTCATGGCGTTCCAAGGGAGGGAACGGTCAAGCCGTTAACCCGGTTCCCTCAGAACCACCCGCGCCACTTCGCATAGGCCAGCAGCGCCGCGGGCGCGGCGAACATCAGCGCAAATCCCGCCCACGGCCCCCACGGTTCGTGAAACCACGACATCGCCGTGAAATTCATACCGAAGATCGACGCAATCAAGGTCGGCGGCACGAACACGATGGTCGCTAACGAGAGCGCCTTCAGCACGTTCGCCTGCGCGGCATTGATCAAACCCAGCATCGCGTCCTGCAAATAGGAGAGGCGCGGCTGTAGCGTTTCCGCGATACGCTCCAATTCGCCGACGTCGCGCGTCAGCGCCGAGAGCCGGGAATCCGGCAGCGCGTACTTGGTCTTGTAGGCCCGCGCATAGACAAGCAGGCGTTGCATGCTGGCGAGCGAGTCGTGCGCCAGCGCACTGATGGCGCCGACACGGCCGAGCTCGCGCAGCGCGGTGCGGAGATCAGTTGTGTAAGTCTCGTCGAAGACGCGAATCGAGAGCTTGTTCGCGTCGCGGGTGCCTTCCGCGAGCAAATCCGCCAACCGCTCGGCCGCGCCTTCCAAGAGCGCCAGCATGACGTCGGCGCCGGTCTGCGCCGAAGTCAGCCGCGCGGTCGCGCGGCCCGAACCAATCTCGAAGGCGCGTGGCCGAATCTGGCGCACGGTGACCAGTTTGCCGTTGGTGAGGATGAAGGTGACGGCGCCGGAGACGAGCGGGCCTTCGTCGCGCCGCCCGAGCAGCGTGGCGGTCAAGTGCAGCGCGCTGCCTTCTTCGTAGAAGCGCGCAGATTCCTCGAACGCGGCGCGTTCTTGCGGGGTCGGCACGTCGATGGAGAGCGTGCGTTCGACGCGCGCCTCTTCGGCGTCGTCGGGGGATTCCAGGTCAAACCAGAGCGCATCGGCGGCTTCGCAGGTGACCTCGCCGCCGCCGCGCGCGATCACGCGAAGCATGGAAGGTCACTAGCGATATTCGCCCGAACTTCCAACACACCCATTCCCGGGGCGATGCGACGCATCGAACCCGGCACCCATTGCCACCGGTGGAGCAGGACGACCATCAGTCCGAGTCAATGGCCCCCGGAGTGCTCGCTTGCGCTCGCATCCGGGGATTGGTGATCACTCATTCTTCGCAACGGTCCCGCGCGCCATCACGAACGGCACATGCATCAGCGTCGCAACGTCGCGGGTGGGGTCGCCATCGACCGCAATGATGTCGGCGGAATAACCTTGTGCGATGCGCCCGGCGGTGCCGTTCAGTTGCAGGTGATCGGCGGCCGCGACCGTCGCGAACTGAATGGCTTCGAGCGGCGAGTAGCCGGCCTCCACCAGCAGCTGAAACTCGCGCGCGTTCATGCCGTGCGGCGACACGCCTGTATCGGTGCCGAAGGCGATGCGCACATGCGCCGCGCGCGCCCGCCGCACCATGCCCATCAACTGCGGTCCCACTTGCCGCGCCTTGGCCGCTTGCGCCGGCGTCAGCACGCCGCCTTGATCCGCCAATTGCGTCACCCACCAGCCGGCCATCATGGTCGGGATGAGATAGCGATTGCCCTGGTGGAAGAGGCGGAAGGATTCCGCGTCGGAAAAGGTGCCGTGTTCGATGCTGTCAACACCCGCCCGCAGCGCCGCGTTGATGCCATCAACCCCGTGCGCATGCGCGGTGACCCGCCGGCCCATCATGTGGGCTGCGGTGACGATCGCGTGCAATTCTTCGGGTGTGAATTGTTGGGCGACACCGGCGGCGTTGTTGGAAAGCACGCCGCCTGTCGCGGTGATCTTGATGATATCCGCGCCGGCTTGGATCTGACGTCTCACTGCTCGTGCACACGCGTCCGGCCCTGAGCACGCCGCAGGATTGCGCAGGACATTCAGAACATCCGGCGCATAGCCCTGTTCATCCGCATGCCCGCCGTCCGGTGTGACGATCCAACCGGCAGCGATCACGCGCGGCCCGGGAATGCGCCCTTCCGCGATGGCGCGCCGCAAGCCAAACACCGCATCGTTAGGTCCGCCGACATCGGCAACCGTGGTGAAACCGGCCTCGACCGTCTTGCGTGCGTTCTCGGCGCCGCGCAGCGCCGCATCGGCGATGGTGAGTTGCACTTCGTCCAACAGCTGATTGGGGCCGAGTTCGCCGGTGAGGTGCACGTGGCTGTCGATCAAGCCAGGCAGCACGAAGCGATTGCGCTCGTCGATGACCGTGGCGCCGTCCGGCGTGACGTAGCCCGCTTCGACGCCGATTACTTTGCCGTCGCTGCCGACGAGAATGGATTGCTCTGTCAGCACCCGGCCCGTGGACGGGTCAGCCAACAGCCGTCCGGCATGGATCACGCTGGCGACGTGCGGCGCGGCATCCTGGGCAAACACCGAACTCGAGAGCGCGCCGAGCATCGCGATAGCTGCAACGGCGCTGAGCATAGGCTTCAACATCAAACGTCCCCCAATTTGGCGCATTCTGAGAACGCGCGGGCAGGGGTCGTCAACCGCAAACGCCTGGCGCTCGTCGTGAAATTCAACCCAGCCGTATCGCCACGTAGAGAATGAAGCCGATGATCACCACCACCGCGATCCCCACCGCCAGCGCCGGACCCCGGTCGCCCGGCTGCATCACCGGCTTCTGATCGGGCACGCGCGCGCCCGTCGCTAGGATGGATTGGTACATCGCTTCCTGCGAAGCATAGACGCGATTGGCGCCGAAGAAGCCGATGCCCGCGAATGCGGCGATTGACATCCCGAAGAGCGCCCCACCGCGCGTGATGAGGGGAATGAGCGAAGCAAGGCCGCCGCCCTTGCCGCCAAAATCGATGCCGTTCGCCATGAATAGCGCAAACACCAAGCCGCCCGCCGCGCCGATCAGCGCGCCGCGCAAAGCGACAGCGGCCTGCCCGGGCGCGCGCCGGCGCGACCACAGGTAAAGAAAGAGATCGCGTTGGCGCTCGTTCACTTAAGCCCCGCGCGTTGCGCGTACATGAAAGACGCCGCCGCCAGCGGGCGAATGCGCGCGATCATTTGTGTCGCGTGCGCGCTCGCCGCAGTGCCATCGCGCACGCGGCCGGCGATGCCCTGCAGAATGCAAGCGAGGCGAAAGGCGTTGTATGAGAAGTACCAATCCATCGCGGGAATGCTGTCGCGTCCCGTTTGCGCGCAATAAAGGGCGATCGTCTCTTCGATCGTCGGAATGTTCAGCGCTTTGAGGTCAAGCCCGCCGAGCCCCGAGCGCCCGTCGTGTGGCATGACCCAGTTCATCAAATAGTAGGTGAAATCACCGAGCGGATCGCCGAGCGTGGATAATTCCCAATCCAGCACCGCAATGACACGCGGCTCGCTCGCGTGCAGCACCATGTTGTCCAGGCGGTAGTCGCCATGCACGATTGAGGTGCGCTCGCCAGGCGGGATGGTTTGCGGCAGCCAGTCGATGAGCCGGTTCATCTCATCGATGCTTTCGGTTTCGCTCAGCTTGTATTGCTTTGACCAGCGATCGATCTGACGCGCGAAATAATTGCCCGCCTTGCCGTAATCGGCGAGGCCGATCGCGGCGTAATCGGTGTTGTGCAGTTTCGCCAGCGTCGCGATCTTGTCTTCGTAGGTGCGGCGGCGATCAGCGTCGTTCATCTCCGGCAGCGCGCCGTTCCAGAGCACGCGGCCCTCGACCATCTCCATCACATAGAACATCGCGCCCAGCACGCTGTCGTCGGTGCAGAGCGCGTATTGCTTGGCCACTGGAAAGCCGGTGGGGTAGAGCGCCGACATCACCCGAAACTCGCGATCCACCGCGTGCGCGGAGGGGAGCAGCTTGCCGCCAGGCTTCTTGCGCAGCACGTATTTCCGCGACGGCGTGACCAGCTGATAGGTCGGATTCGACTGCCCGCCCTTGAATTGATTGATCGAGAGCGGCCCCGCATAGCCTTCAACGTTCGCGCGCATCCACGCATCAAGCGCGCCTTCATCAAGCTTGTGGCGCTCCTCCACAGGCTTCACGCCTTTGAAGTTTGCGTGCGGATCAACGTCAGTCATCAGCGCTCCTAAGCCTCGGGATCATAGGGGCCGACATGCGCTTCGAGGCGCGCCAGCGCCGCATCGAGGTCCGCCAAATCGGTGGTGATGGTCTTCCATAAGAGCGTCGGTACGACCTGATCGTCGTAGTCGTGTGCAAGGAAATCGCGGAAGCGCGCCGGTTCGCTCCATGGTCCGCCAGGGTCAAGCGCTGTCAAGTCGATCGCCTTGCTCAGTTCTTTGATCGCTTCCCCAGGTGCAATAAACGCGCGCTCAACGGCATATCGCGTTCGCTGATCGCGCTCGAACGATGAAATATCGCTGCCGGCGGTCCATTCGTTGATGCGGGTGATCTGAAGGCGCGCGTAATAAACCGCCTGCGGCGGCGTTCGCGGCTTGCGCCGCTTAGAAGACATGAAAAAGCTGCCCCGCCCGTCGCTGCAGGCGCTCGGCGCGGTCGAATCCGGCCTTGTCAATCACGTCGACTGGCACGCCGAGCAATCGAGAGAAGAGGTCATGCAGCGGACCGATGGTAAACAGCGTGATGGGATGATCGGGCGTCGTCTCGACGATCAAGTCGACATCACTGTTGGGTTGAGCCGTCCCGCGCGCCACCGACCCGAACAACGAAACATGCGCCACGCCGGCCTGGCGAAGGTCGGCGGCGTGCTCTTTCAAGATTCGAACGGCATCGTCGCGGCGCATGGTCCAAATATAGCAGGCGGATCGAGGCTAGCCCAGCGCCCGCCAGGCGATGTCGCGACGGCAGAAGCCGCCGGGCCAGTCGATACGGTCGATCGCGGCGTAGGCCCGCTGCACGGCCTGCTTCAGCGTGTCGCCCACCGCCGTGACGTTGAGCACGCGACCGCCAGCGGCCCGCAGCACGCCGTCAGCGTCCTGCTTGGTGCCGGCATGGAAAATCACCACGCCTTCGACGGCCTCGGCTTCCTTCAAGCCCCGGATCACCGAGCCCGTCAACGCATCGCCCGGATAGCCTTGCGCGGCGTACACCACGGTCACCGCGGGCCGCGGATCCCATTCCAGCGGCGTCGCCGTCAGCGCGCCTTTCGCGGCCGCCAACATCACCGGCGCTAGATCGCTCTTCAGCCGCACCATCAGCGTCTGACACTCTGGATCGCCAAAGCGAACATTGTATTCGATCAGCTTTGGCCCATCAGGCGAGATCATCAGCCCCGCGAACAGCACGCCGACGAACGGCCGGCCTTCTTCTTTCATTCCGCGCAGCGTCGGCAGAATGATTTTCTCCATCACCTCGTCGCGCACTGCATCAGTGAAGATCGGCGCGGGCGAGTAGGCGCCCATGCCGCCCGTATTCGGCCCCTTGTCGCCATCATAAGCGCGCTTGTGATCTTGTGCGGCGACCAGCGGCACAGCCGTTTCGCCGTCGCAGATGGCGAAGAAGCTGGCTTCCTCGCCCATCAGAAAATCTTCGATGACGATGCGCTGTCCAGCCGTGCCGAACTTGCGCAGGAACAGGATTTCGTCGATGGCCGCATCCGCGTCTCGGCGCGTCTCGGCGATCACCACGCCTTTGCCCGCAGCCAAGCCATCGGCCTTGATCACGTACGGCGGCTCGCGATCAGCCAGATAGCCTTTGGCGCGGATCGCGTCGTCAAACACTTTGTAGCCGGCGCTTGGGATGTTGTGACGCGCGCAGAAATCCTTGGTGAAGGCTTTCGATGCTTCCAACTCGGCTGCGGCTTTGCTCGGACCGAAGCAGGGGATGCCGACCTGCGCCAACCGATCAGCTAAGCCCGCGGCGGCCGCCGCTTCCGGGCCAATGACCACGAGGTCGATTTGCTCACGCACAGCGAAGGCTGCGAGTTCGGCGGCGTCATCGGCTTTGATGGCAGCAACGCGCCCGAGCGCCGCCATGCCGGGGTTGCCCGGCGCTGAAATCAGCTCCGAAACGAGCGGGCTTTGCCTGAGCTTCCAGCCCAGCGCATGCTCGCGCCCGCCCGAACCAACCACCAGAATCTTCATGGAAGTCTGGCTTGCGTCCGGACGGTGCGCGGGTCAAGCGCTACCAATCGCGGTCGCGGTAGCGCCAATCATCATGCCGGCGATGGTGGCGATACCACCCATAATGATGGCCGCGGTCGTGACGATAGTAGCGGCTCGGGTAGTAGCACCGATGCCAACGGTCGCAGCGGCGCCAGCGATGGTAGCGGTCGTAATAACCGCGACTATAGCCAACGCTCAGGCCCGGTGTGCCGACATAAACGCTGACGTGGGAATCCCGGTAACGCTGCGCTTCGGCAGGCGGCGCGACCGACAGCGATCCTGCCGCCATCACCCCGGCCAAGACCATCGCTTTCAGTGTGTGTTTCATCTCCGTCTCCGTGAGGTCTGAATGCAAACCTCCCCGTCAGGAAATGAACCGACATCTGCGCGCGCTGTTCCGAAGTTCTGGCGCCCGGAACCGGATCACTCGTCTTTCGGCTTCAGGATGCCGGAGAAGGTGATGACGGTCAGGGCGGAGAGGATCGCGCCCAGGAGCGCGTAAAGCGCGTGCGCCCAGCGCCATAGGGCGACGCCTTCTAACCAGCGCCAATCGCTCTGCGGCGACACCGGCGTGCCCGGCGAAAGTTCCGCGCGCGCCGTGCGCCCGGGCGCGCAGCGCCGCTCTTGGCCGAGATCAATGATCGGCAGCGCCACGTCGATCGCATAGAGCGCAGGCTCGATCGCGCCGTTGCAGGCTTGGCCGCGCGGCGTCACCAACGCGCCCTGATCGTTCATCACCAGCACGCCTGCGACGCCGATCGCCAGAAACAGCACCAGAGCCCGCACCACGCGGATCGGCGCAAGGCCATAGCCAGCAACCAAACCGAACAGCGAGGAGAGCACGAGCGTCAGCGGCCCGGCCGAACTCCGCCGCGTGCGGATATCCTGCTGCGCCAGCCGAATGCGTCGCGCGTCCTCGCGCCTGCCGGCGCGCGCGTAGGTTTGCGCGGCTTGCGTGTAAGGTTGCGCCGAAAACCCGCCGCCGGCGCGACGCGTGCGTTTCAGCCAGGCCAGTCGCGTGCGCCAAGTCTCGTCGATGTTCTCGAAACGCCCATAGCTGAATCCTTCCGCGTCGATCCAGCCATTCTCCGCGCCCCACCCATTCGCGGTCTGGTCCTCGAGTGCTGCGCAACTGGCGCCGGACACGTCGATCTTGGCGCCGGTTTGTGTGGTCAGGCCCTTAGCGTGCAGCGGGCCGCGAATGCTCGCATCTTCGATCGAGAACACCCCGCCCTTGGCGTCTTCGCCCGGACCTGGTCCGCGCAGCTCCAAGGCGTTCCAGCGCAGGCCGCCTTCGACAATGGCGCTGTCGAGCATGGCGCCGCCTTCGATCACTGTCTTTTGCCCGAACGGCGCAAACTCTGGGGTGAAAACGAAAGACAGATCAGAGCCGATGCGAACGTTCGGCGCCTGGATCGCCCACCCGCCGGCATTGATGAAGCGGCCGCCGCCAAAATGAAGATGGCCGGAGATGCGCGCGTCGGCGAGCAGCAATTCACCTTTGATGTTCGCGCCCTGGAAGAGGGCGGACGCGCCGATCTTGACGTTGGTGGCGTTGACAGCGCGCCCATGCGTGTCCCGCCCTACGCGATGCACGATTTCGGCGCCGCGCAAATCCAGATTTCTCCCCAAGCGCGCGCCATCGATCATCATTGCGCCGGTGATCTTGCAGCCGCCGCCTTCGCCATGACAGCTGACCGCGCCGTCAATGTCGGCGTCCGTTAGCACCAAAGCCACGCCGCCCTCATTGCGAAAGAGGCCGTTCTCGAGATCGACGTCGCCGCGCACGCGCGCGCCATAGAGCGAGACTTCGCCCTCGGCCAGAAAGCCGCTGCGCAGAAACACGTCTCCGCCAATCTCGGCGCCCTCGGCGACGATCGCCGTGCCTTTCGCATCGGGCGTGCGGTTCAGAAACTTGCCGTCGTCACACTCGAAATTGCCGCCGATATGCGCGCGCACCAGCCACACGCACCCGAATACATCGAAGCCTTCGTCCAGCAGCAAGCTTCCAGCAATCGATGCATTTTCCAGAAACAACGCCGGTTCGTCGCTTTCAACGCCGCGTGCGAACTTGGCGCCGTCAGCGACGAAGTCGCCGTCGACGTGCACGCCGCGAAGATTCGCCGTGAATGTCTCCTGTCCGGGCGGGCCAAGCGCGGCCACGCCGCTGACGTCGAACTCACCATCGATGCGCGCCTCGGCGGCGATCAGGCGCGTCAGCCGGCTGTCGCTGAAGGACAGCCGCGCGAGCCGCGCGTGGCTCAGGTCCACCGGCTCGGGGATATCGCATTCCACCAGCGCCAGCGCGGGCAACCCCGCGCCGCCCGCCCCTGAACAATCGGTAAGGTCGAGCGCGCCCTCGATCCGCGCGCCCTTGAGCCGGACGCCGGGCGTCCGCACCGTCCAGCTTGGGTCGATTTCCAGCATCAACTTACGCAGGAAGCCCGCCCGCACCGCCGGCTTCGCGCCGCCAGCGCCCGCCATTTGCGTGAAATCGGCGATTTCACCGAGCCTCGTCCGCTCCACCACGAAATGCTCGTGTGGCGACAAGTCATTGGCGTCGAACGCCATGGAAATCCCCCGCTTCCCCCGCCCGGGATTGTTTAAGCATCCCAAGCGCGTACGGGCGAGTCGCCTTATATGAAACTGATGTCAGACGCCGCGCCTGCCGTAGCGAACAGCAATATGCCCGAGCTCACGGTCAGTGAGCTGGCGAATGCGGTAAAGCGCACCGTCGAGCGCGACTTCGAGCGCGTGCGTGTGCGTGGCGAGTTGGGCCGCGTGATGCTGGCCAAGTCCGGCCACCTCTACGTGGACCTGAAGGACGCCAACGCCAGCATTGCGACGGTTATGTTTCGCACCGAGGCGCAGAAGCTCACCTTCAAGCCGGAGGAGGGGCTTGAGGTGATTGCGGAGGGGCGTCTCTCGACCTATCCGGGTCGCTCGCAATATCAGCTGATCTGCGATCGCATGGCGCCCGCCGGTGTCGGCGCGCTGTTGGCGCAACTCGAAAAGCTGAAAGCGCGGCTGACGGCGGAAGGCTTGTTCGCGCGCGAGCGCAAGAAGGCGATCCCGTATCTGCCACAAACAATCGGTGTGGTGACATCGCCGACAGGCGCCGTGATCCGCGACATCCTGCATCGCTTGAGCGAGCGCTTCCCGCGCCGGGTGATCGTGTGGCCGGTGCTGGTGCAAGGTCCGGAAGCCGCTGGCCAGGTCGCGCGCGCCATCAAAGGCTTCAACACGCTGCAAGGGCGCGATCGTCCTGACGTGCTCATCGTCGCGCGGGGCGGCGGTTCGATTGAAGATCTGTGGGCCTTCAACGAAGAGGTTGTTGTGCGCGCCGCCGCCGCCAGCGAAATCCCGCTGATCAGCGCTGTCGGGCACGAAACCGATACAACGCTGATCGACTTCGCCTCCGATCTGCGCGCGCCCACGCCAACCGCTGCCGCTGAGCGCGCCGTGCCGGTCCGGCTCGAACTGATCGAGCGTGTGACCAGCGCCGAAGGCCGTTTGAAGAACGGCCTGGTGCGCGGCCTCGAACGCCGCCGCACCGAACTGCGCGCCGCCGCCGCGAAACTGCCGCGGCTTGAGACCATCTTCCAAATCCCGCAACAGCGCTTCGACCGCGCCGCGGAGCGCTTGAACGCCGGGCTCGTCGCCAACACCCGCGCCGCGCAATCCAAGCTCGACCGCGTCGCCGCGCGTCTGCGACCCGAAGCATTGGCGCAAGACATTGCCCGCCGACGCGATCACCTCGCGCGCACCAGTGCGCGCTTGCAGCCCGCCATTGCGCGCTCGCTCGAGGCGCATCGAAAGCATCTCGACGGCGCGTCGCGCATGCTGGAGTCGCTCTCGCACAAAAGTGTCCTCGCCCGTGGTTTCGTCATGGTGCATCGCGAGGACGGCACGCTCGTTCGCGCTGCCGCCGATTTGAAGAGTGGCGACGTCGTCGACCTCACGTTCGCCGATGACCACAAGAAGGCGGTGATCGATCCCGACACCGCGCCTGCGAGCGAACCTGTCAAAGCCAAGGCGAAACCGAAAACGCCCGGCGTTGATCAGGGCGATTTGTTCTAGCTCTCTACAAGCGACACAATTACCGCTACAGTGAGCGCGAGAACGGGTCATGCAGCGGCGCCTTGCGGTCATCTTGCTGGCGGATGTGGTCGGCTACAGCGCGCTGATGGAGCGCGATGAAGCCGGTACGCTCGCGCGCCTGAAAGCCTCGCGCGCGAGCTGCCTTGAACCGAAGATCGCTGAGCATGGCGGGCGTATCGTCAAGCTCATGGGCGATGGGGTGCTGGTCGAGTTTTCCAGCGCCGTGGCTGCCGTCGAATGCGCGCAGCAGATACAAACGGCCGTGGCTGAAGCGGAAGCCAAGGCCCCCGCGCCCTTGCTCTATCGCATGGGCATCAATCTCGGCGACGTCATCGTCGATGGCGACGATCTTTACGGCGACGGCGTCAACATCGCCGCGCGGCTGCAAACATTGGCCGCGCCCGGCGGCATCGCCGTTTCCAGCACGGTGCGCGATCAGGCCGCCGGCCGTCTCGCGGCGGCGTTCGCCGACCTGGGCGAACACACCGTCAAAAATATCGAGCGTCCGATCCGAGTCTATGCGGTGGAAATGCCCGAGGCGCCGATCGCACGCGAAGCCGCGAAAGCGGGCGTGTGCGTGCTGCCGTTCGAGAATATGAGCGGCGATCCGGAGCAGACTTATTTCAGCGACGGCGTCAGCGAAGACATCATCACTGATTTGAGCAAGGTGTCGGCGCTGTCGGTTGTCGCCCGCAACTCCGCCTTCGCGTTCAAGGGGCAGAATGTCGATGTGCGCCTGATCGCACGCAAGCTCGGCGTGGGTTACGTGCTTGAGGGCAGCGTGCGCAAAGCTGGCAACCGCGTGCGCATCACCGCGCAACTGATCGATGGCGCAAGCGGCAGTCACCTTTGGGCCGAGCGATATGACCGCGACCTCACCGATATCTTTGCTCTGCAGGACGAAATTTCCCACGCCATCGTCGCGGCGTTGAAACTCAAGCTGTTGCCGGAAGAGGCGCGCGCCATCGGTGCGCGCTCGACCACCAATCTCGACGCCTACGAAATTTATCTGATGGCGCGCCAGCTGGCCATGTCCGGGCAGGAGCGCCACCGCGAAACGACGATCCGCCTCTGCCGGCGCGCGATTGAACTCGACCCCAATTATGCGCGCGCCTGGGCGTTGCTCGCCATATCGCTGGCGAACATGCGGGTGTTCGTCTTGAGCGAGAGCGACAACGGCGCCGACGCCGCCCGCCGTGCTCTGGCGCTCGATCCAAATCTCGCCGAAGCGCATTCGGCGATCGGGCGCATCCTCAGCGAAAGCGGCGACCAGGAGGCGGGCTGGGCCGAACATCAGCGCGCCCTCGAACTCGACGCCTCATCTTACGACGTTGTTACGGCGGCGGCGCGCTGCGCCGTGTTCAGGCGCGCCTGGGGCGACGCCATTCCGTTGCTGGAAGCAGCCGCGCGCATCGTCAAGGATGATGTGTGGGCGCTCGGCATGGCAGTCGAATGCTATGACGCCCTAGGCGACACCGCGGGCGCTCGCGCCGCCGCTGAACGCTGTCTTGCCAGCGCGGAAGCGGAAATCGCCGCCGATCCCGACAACGGTGTTGCACTCGGTTTTGGCGTGACGGCGTTGGCGCGTTTGGGCGAAGCCGAGCGCGCCAAAGGCTGGATCAAGCGTGGGTTGCTCCTCGACCCCGACAATCTTCGCCTCAAATACAATATGGCGTGTTCGCTGGTGACGCTTGGCGAGTACGAATGGGCGCTCGATCTGTTCGAGCCCATCATCAGCACTGCGCCCGCGGAAGTGGTGCGGTATTTCAAGGTGGACGCCAGCGTTGATCCGTTGCGCGGCCACCCGCGGTACACGCGCCTAGTCGAAGCCGCGGAAGCTCGCTTCAGCGAAGGGTGACGCGCGACACGGCGGGGTCTAAACTCGCCGTGTAAACGGGGCACGCCATGGAACTTGAGCGCTTCATCGAAGACTGCGTCGCCGCCAACGCGGAGAACGACGCCCAAGCCGCGGTCACCGAAGTGCTGGCGCGCGCCGTCTCTGATCCAGCGCAGGTCATCGCCGCGATTGGCGAGCCCAGCGACGCGGGCCTGCACGTCATCCATCGCTCGCCCACGCTCACCATCTTCGCGGCGACTTGGACGCCGCGCATGTCGATCATGCCGCACAATCATCTGCTGTGGGCGTCGATCGGCATCTACAGCGGGCGCGAGGACAACATCCTTTGGAAGCGCGGCGCCAGCGGACGCATCGGCTCGTGCGGCGCCAAGGCCTTGTTCGAACGCGAGGTTGTTGCGCTACCGGCGGACGTCATTCATTCCGTCACCAACCCGTTGGCGCGTTTTACTGGCGGCATCCACATTTATGGTGGTGATTTCTTCGATACGCCCCGCAGCGCCTGGGACGAGGAGAGCCTCGCCGAGAAGCCCTCAGACGGCGCGTTCATGAAGGCCATGTTCGAAGCGGAAAATCGCCGCTACCAGGCCGCCAAAGCGCACTAGCACCGCTTGGATCGGCGCCCGGCGCACGCTACCTTCGGCCCATGAACAAGCACGATCCCGGCGGCCCTGAGGCCCAAGTCCGCTATGACGACAACGAAATCACCATCCTGAAGCAGGGACTGTTCGTCCGCTGCGCGGTGAGCGGTGAACGCATCCCGCTGGATGAACTGCGCTACTGGAGCGTCGATCTGCAGGAAGCCTATCGCGGCCCAGCCGAAGCGACGCAGCGCTGGAAGGAAACGCACGCGGAGAAAAAGGCGTGAGAGCGCTCTTCGCCTCGCTGGCCATTGCGCTTGCCGCTTGCGCTGCGGGCGAAGCGCCGGCGCAGCCGGAACCGCAAGCGCCAGCGGTGACTTCGCCTGACACTCCGGCGCCTGCAGCGCCCGCCGCGCCAGCGACGCTTTCGCTCAATTGCGCCGGCGCCTTCACCCAAGGCGGCGTCGGCTTGTGCCGCACGCTGCCGGGCGCTGCGATCAGTGTTGACGGTGTGCCGAGCGGCGAGGCCGACACGCAAGGCTGGGCGCTCATTGGCTTCAATCGCGAACACGGCCCGCAAGGCGTGGTGCAGGCGAGTGCCAACGGCCAAAGCGTCTCGCACACGTTCGACATCGCGCCGCGCCAGTTCGACATTCAGCGCGTGAATGGTCTGCCCCAGCAAACCGTGACGCCGACCGATCCAGCCGTCATCGCGCGCATTCAACGTGACGCGGCGATCAAGAACGCGGCGTTCCAGAGCGTGGCGCCGCTGGAAGGCTGGCTCGATGGCTTTGTGCGTCCGATCGATCCGGGCGTGGGCGTCGTCACCGGCACTTGGGGTAATCAACGCATTCTGAACGGCACGCCGTCCTCACCGCACTTTGGCTACGACATCGCCGCACCCATCGGCACACCGGTGCACGCGCCAGCATCCGGCGTAGTGACGCTCGCGGAAACGGACACCTTCTACGAAGGCGGTCTGGTGTTCATTGATCACGGGCAGGGGCTGACCACCATGTATCTGCACATGAGTGCGGTAAACGTGCATGTGGGCGATCACGTCACACAAGGCCAAGTCATTGGCGCCGTCGGCGATCGCGGGCGCGCGACGGGTCCGCATCTTTGCTGGCGCATGAAATGGCGGGATCGTCAGCTTGATCCGAGTGTCGCGATCGATGGTCTAGCGCAAGCCCGCGCGCAGCTTATCGCGGCGCACAACTGACGGGAACCTGAAACCGTACGGAGCCGCGCACGTTGGCCTCCTAACGGAGGAACCGATGGCGCTCGATCAAGACCTGCTGAAGCTGGAAAAGGGCTTTTGGACCGAGGATGGCGACTACTATCGCGACCACCTCGAGGACAGCTGTTTGCTGGCAATCGCCGACATGGCAGGGCCGACGGATAAGGAAACAATCGCCAAATCCAATCCCGGCAAAGGCATGTGGACGGATGTGAATCTCGACGAGAAAGGTTTGGCGAAGCTTTCGGACGACAGCGTCATCCTGACCTACGAGGTGAACGCGAAGAAGAAGGACGGCACGCCGTACAAAGCGCTGGTTTCGACTGGTTACATCAATCGCGGCGGCGAATGGAAGATGGCCTTCCACCAGCAAACGCCGTTGACGATAAACTGACGCGACTACATCACCCCCGCCGCCTTCCACGCTTCTTTCGGCCAGCGGCGGTGCGCCCAGAACCACTGCGCGGGGGCTTCGCGGACGCGGGCTTCCATGAATTCGTTGATGCGTTTGACGCCGTCGAACACCGTCTTGTCGTCGTTCGGATTATCGTAATCGAGTGGGATGGGCTCGTAGGCGGTGGCGACAAACTTGGTGCCTTTGATGCGCCGTCCGGTGATTGGGATCAGCGGCACTTTGAACTTGAGCGCTAGCCGCGTCGGCCCATCCGCCGTCATGCAATCATAACCGAAGAACGGCACGGCGAGGCCCTTGTTGTATTTCTGGTCGTTCATTAGCGCCACGCTGCGTTTCTTCATCAGCGAGCGCAGCAGCCCCATGCCGCCTTCCTTGCCCTTCGCCGCCTGCAGCGCGAGACCAAACTGCGCGCGCGTATCGACGATGTAGCGATCGATGATGGGATTGTTGGCGGGCCGATAAGTGAAGTGGCAGGTGGGATCGACCTGAGCTAGGCAGAGCGAGGTGATCTCCCAATCGCTGAAATGGCCGCCGATGAACACGGCGCCTTTGCCGAGCGTCGCTTCGACGCGTTCCTTGCCGCGAAATTCCAATTCGCCGCTGCGATACTTCTCCAGAAATTTGCCCATGTTCGGAAACTCGCCCGACATGCGCCCAAGCTCGCGCCACATCTCCTGGCGTACTTCGTGATGCCAGGCGTCGCTTTCGTTCGGGAACGCCATGCGGATGTTGCGCAGCGCGGTTTTGTGCGCGCTGGAAAAGCGCCCGACATTCGGCACGATGGCCGCGCCCCAACGCGACGCGCGTTCGACGCCCAGCCCGCTCATGAAGGCCGTGTAGCCATCCCAGAGCAGGGCTTCGGCGCGGAAGCCGAGATTGACGGGTTTGGACTTCGCCATGTGCGGCTCTCACATGCGGGCGCGGATCGGCGCGAGCAAGGCGTCCAATTGCGCCTCGTCGTCAAAACGCGCCGCTACTGGCAGCACAGACACACGTCCGCGCCATGCGGGGGAAAGCCGGGCGGCGTCTTTCTCCGTGGTGATAAGCGCCGCGCCGCGTTCCTCGGCCATTTGCGCGAGGGCGCCCAGATCGTCTTCGGAATAGACGTGGTGGTCGGCGAACGGCAGCGCGTCATCAAGCTCCGCCCCCAGCGCCGTCAGCGTGTCGAAAAACTTCTCCGGCCGCGCCAGGCCGGCGAAGGCGATGAGCTTGCCAGATGGGACGCTGCCGGTGGGTTCAAGCGTCGCGCGCAAGACGGGCTTGTTGAACGACGACAGCCACAACATCCCTTCCCCCTTGGGGGAAGGGTAGGGATGGGGGGCGAACGGCTGGGCGCCGCCGTTTTCAGATGAAGCTGGATTTGTGTCGCGCTCTAGGTCCGACGTTTGCGCGTCATCCTGATGGCCCCCCACCCCAACCCCTCCCCCCAGGGGGAGGGGCGAATTCAGAAGCACAATCGCATCCGCCCGCGCCAAACCGTCCGCCAGTCGTTCGCGCAGCGGGCCGGAGGGAAACACTTTGCCATTGCCGACTCCAAACGCGGCATCGACGACGACAATGCTCAGATCCTTGCCCAAGGTCGGATTCTGAAAGCCATCGTCCATGACGATCGCGCGCGCGCCTGCCTGCGCCGCCGCCAGCGCGCCGGCGAGGGGAAAG